>WPCI01119416.1_pt1 | contig 88274 bp, 74 predicted proteins | sample 5399871 | NCBI WGS metagenome assembly WPCI01 (sample SAMN12869469, study PRJNA574797) | sludge metagenome | isolation source: wastewater treatment of pH7 | place: China:Beijing | collected 2019-05-20 | reverse complement strand
AAACCTGATCGTGCCGGACTTCTGCCTGGCAGAGGTAACCAACGACGCCCGGTTCTCGAACGACTCCCTAGTTAACCACCCGTACTCGGAGTGGGCAGAGCAGTACCGGCGCGAGCTGGCCCAGCCATAATCCATATAACTTGGGCACGATGGTCACCAACGTTCCCAACGGCAGCGCATCGACTGCCGCCAGCGCCTCCGCGTCCAGACGCAGACACCCGTGCGAGACAGCACCATCCGCCACTTCCTGGAAATGGGCCCCAATAAGGCCCCCATCCTGCCCGGCATAGGGCTCATCCTGCTCGGTGGCGTGCAGTGATGTCAGCTGAATGCGGTGGTCCTCCTGCCCCTGATCGGGGTCAAAATACCGCGCCTGCAAATAGCCGGTCACATTGGTCGGCGTTGGGGTCTGGGCGGCTCCCACCCCAATCCTGAAACTGGCCTGCTCGCTGGACCCATCAAAAATGGTCAGGGTCTGCTCCCCGACGGAAACCCGGATCCACGTGGTGATTGGCCGTGGTTCGGTCAGGTCCTCGCGGGCAATCCAAGCTGCCGTTTGGGCAGCGGCCGGGGTGGTGGCCGCGGCCGGACGAGCCGACGGCAGCTCGCGCCGCGCGGGGGTCAGGACCAAAACGTAGCCGTCCTGCTCGGCTACTCCCACGACCACGCTCGGCTCCCCGAGGAAGTTCAGCGCCGGAAACCGCGCCACCGGACGGTTCCAATCCGACCCGTACAGAGCGGCATCGCGCACCAGCGCGTAGCCGGTCGCGGGCACGACCGTAATCTGCGAGAACGGCAGCAGACCCGGAATCACCGCCCCGTGGGTGGCGGCCGGCAGGCTGGAAATCTCCTCGTCCGTGAGAGCCCGCGGGGAGGGAACAGTTATACCCGTGCCGGACACAGGCATTTCCTCGCCCCGGATGGAAGGCGGCATCTGGGCACACCCGGTACTGGCTCCCACCAGCGTAGCCACCGCCAACACCTGAACGAGGCGAAGCCCGGCGTCCAGGGGCGGGCGGGCATGGAAATTCTGGCGGCCAAACAACTACCGGCCCCTAGCCTGCGACTACCGGCAGTTTGGGCTGGGAGGGTTCGGGGGTCGGCGCCGGTTTCGGATCGGGCTGGCCCGGTCCGTCCACCACCTCGACCGAGTCAACGGTGATCCCCACGTTGGTCTGGCAGCTAAAGTCGCCGATGGTCCAGGAACCTCCGGTGGAGCTTTCGACGGTAACTCCGGAAATCTGGATCGAGTTGGGCAGCACGCTCAGGTCGTACGTTCCAATCTGGGCAAAGGTGTAGGAGGGGAAAGCCAACTGGAGCTGCATCCCGAACGCGTCCGCCGGATCCGGCACGGTGGTAAACGGCAGCGGGTAGGAGGGCACGGTCAAGACCTGTTCCTCACCGCCCGGGGCTATTACCAGGGCGCTGACCGAGCCGCTCCCAGAAAGCGAGTCATACCCGTTACCTCTCACCGCCTCGGCCACTGCCGCCGGCAAAGCCAGATCAACGCTCACATCCAAGATCACCTCGTCACCCAAGTAGACGGCGTCCGGGATGGCAATGTTTGCGACTGCTCCGACCACAAACGGGGCTCCGCCGTTGACATTGGGCTGCGTGCAGGTGACATCGAAGCTCTGGGTCAGGGTCTTTGCACTGGCCTGCGGCGCGGCAACCAAAGTAGTCGCCAAGCCCAGGCTCACCAGAGTCAGTGGGGCGCCAATCAGAGCGGCGAGGTGGGATTTCTTTGGTTTGAGCATGGTCGTGTCTCGGTTCTCCCCTAAAGGCCTTCGGGTCCAGGTTCAGGCCGGGCCATTGAGGGGGTTGCAGGCTGAGTTGAGCCGGGCCAGCCGAGCTAGCCCGGGGCGGCCCGGATCACGGGGCCCGGCCCAATGTTAGCCAGTGCCGCCGGCTGCTGTGACCTCCAGGGCAAAATTAAGTGGCTGGGACCCAAAACTCCAAGTCCCAGCCACTCAATTAGGTGTTAATCTACATCCGCTCCGGCGCGGCCACCCCCAGGAGACCCAGCCCGTTGCGCAGGACCACCGAGACCGCCTCGTTCAACTGGCGGCGGGCCACGTGTCCGGCATCCACCTCTTCGCCGGCGCGAGGGGTGACCCGGCACTGCCCGTACCAAGCGTGGTAGGTGGAGGCCAGGTTCTCCAGGTAGCGGGCGACCCGATGCGGTTCACGCTCGGCCGCAGCCATCCCGACCACCGTCGGGAACTGCGCCAGCACCCCGAGCAGTTCCTTGTCGGCCGGATGATCCAGCGCCGAAGCATCGTAGTCCAGCTGGTCGGGCACGCCGTGTTCGTCGGCATTGCGCACCACGGAGCGGGTCCGCGCATAGGCGTACTGCACGTAGTAAACCGGATTGTCGTTGGACCGCTTGGTCAGCAGGTCCAGATCGATGTCCAGGTTGGAGTCCATCGACGCCCGGACCAGCGAGTAGCGCGCCGCATCCACCCCAACCGCCTCGACCAGGTCGGTCAGGGTCACCACCGTGCCGGCACGCTTCGACATCCGGACCGGCTCGCCGTCCTTGACCAGGTTCACCATCTGGCCAATCAGAATTTGCAGGTTCTCACCCGGAACGTCCCCGTAGGCGGCGCACATGGCCATCATCCGGCCAATGTAGCCGTGGTGGTCGGCACCCAGCAGCAGGACAGACACGTCGGCCCCGCGAGAGCGCTTGTCGAGGTAATAGGCCACATCCCCGGAGAAATAGGCGGCCTCACCATTGGACTTGATCAGCACCCGATCCTTGTCGTCCCCAAAGTCGGTGCTGCGAAGCCAGGTGGCGCCGTCCGCTTCGAAAATGACTCCACGTTCCCGGAGCCGAGCGATAGCGGCCTCGACCGCCCCCGACTCGTGCAGGGAGTCCTCATGGAAGTAAACGTCGAAGTCTGACCGGAACTCGTGCAGTTCCCGCTTGATCTCCGAGAACATCAGGTCAACGCCGCGGGAGCGGAACGCCTCCAGGGCCTGGTCATCAGGGAGCGTAGCCGGATCCGGCTCGCCGGCCGCCAGTGCCTCCGCCTGCACCCGGGCCGCAATGTCGGCAATGTACTGCCCGCCGTAGCCATCCTCCGGCGCCTCCTGCCCGCGAGCCCGCGCGAGCAGAGACTTGGAGAAGCGGTCAATCTGGGAACCATGATCGTTGAAGTAGTACTCCCGAACCACCGAGGCGCCGGAGGCACGCAGGAGCCGAGCCAGCGAGTCCCCCACTGCCGCCCAACGCGCCCCACCCAGGTGGATCGGACCGGTCGGGTTGGCGGAGACATACTCCAGGTTGATGGTCTTGCCAGCCTCGGCCTGGTTGGTACCGTATTCTTCACCGGCGGTGACAATGGCCCGCGCCAGCTCACCGGCCGACCCGGCCGACAGCCGCAGGTTGATGAATCCCGGTCCGGCCACCTCGACCTGGTCAATCGCTGGCTGCTCTGCCAGCTCATCCGCCAGGATTTCCGCCAGTTGTCGGGGTGCCAGCCCCGCCTTCTTCGCCAGTTGCATCGCCACGTTTGTGGCCCAGTCGCCATGTTCGCGGCTGCGCGGGCGTTCCACCTTCACCGTGGTGGGAAGATCCTCCACCGGGATGCGCAGGGTCCCCTCCTGCGCAGCAGTGGCGATCACGGTGGCGATAATGTCTGAGAGTTCTTCTGGAGTCACTGTTCAAGAGTAGCGAGATAGGCCCCTTCGCTGCCAGACGAATAGTGCAAGACCGGTTACATCCTCGGTGCCAGGTGCAGTAGACGCCCGGGGGGGCGCCTTTGGGGGGAAGCTATCCTGCCGACGGAAAGCGCACTATGCCTCACCCGGTGAGGCATTGGTCCTGATAATAGGAAGGACGATATTGGCGGGACGGCTGGTTTTGTGCCTCGCCCAACGGGCGCAGGCGGCGTTATCGCCACTCTCGTCTCGGAGACTGCCCCGCCACCAGGCGTCCGGACCGAGCCGGCGGACCGATCTTGCTCCTATGCCGGGGAATTGAACGGGCTCCTGACCTGGTAGTTGTCAGCGTGCCCGCCGGGCGCCACGCTCACACTTGAGCGCAAGTTGGCCCTGTTCCCCCAGGTGGGCGCATGGAACAAGTTGGTCTGCCCCGGCAGGAACCTATCCGGATCCCAGCGGCCGCGATCGGCCAAGATTCGGGAAACTCCCCTCGGCCACAAATGTGAGCCAGTCGACACAAGAGAAACTTGTACCTATAGGTATGGATAGTTGTAGGTATAAGTGATTCTATGTGTTTGGGCACGAGCCCACACACAGTGACTGACACATGGAGGTGTCTTCCAATGAGAAACAAAGCTATGATCGGGCTGGCCGCAGCAGGCCTGCTCCTCGGCGGGTGCAGTACCGTTGGTGGTGGCAACGCGGGAGGCTCGGCAGACCCTGGCTCCCAGCAATCTTCCAGCGGTGACATCAAGGTCGCATTCGTTTCACAGGTTGAAGGAATTCCCTACTTCTCAGGCTTTGACGATGGGGCATCCCAGCAGGCAGAGAAACTTGGGATCAAGTACGAACAGGCCGGGCCCGCCACTGCCGACGCTGCCGAGCAGCTTCGAATTGTTGACAGCCTGGTTCAGCAGGGATTCAATGCCATCGCGATTTCTCCGCTTGATCCCCAATCCATGAACTCCGCCATCGCATCTGCCCGCCAGAAGGGGATTTCGGTCATCACCTCGGACGCAGACGCACCGGACAGTGAGCGGCAACTGTTTGTCCAGCAGGCTACCGATGAAGGACTGGGCTCCACCGCCATGGACGAGATCGCCAACGCCACCGGCGGCAAGGGCCAATACGCGATTGTCTCCGGCGCTCCGGATACCGACACCTTCACCCGCTGGATTGAGGCAATTCAAGCACAGCAGGAAGAGAAGTACCCGGACATGGAGCTCGTCGGTGGAATCAGGTACACCACCACCGAGCAGGCTCTGGAGGAAACCCAGAACCTGATGACTGCGAACCCAGAGCTGGCCGGGGTGATTGCCATTCCGTCCACCGCAATTCCCGGGGTTGGCCAGGCCATCCGGAATGCAGGTAAGTCCGGGGAAATCGCATTCACCGGCTTCGGTTCGCCCCAGACGGCAGCTCCTTTCCTGAAGGACGGAACGATGACTTCGACTGTTCTTTGGGACGTTCCCAAGTTGGGTGCGCTGACCGTGTGGGCGATGAACGAGCTGGCCAACGGTCGGGAAATCCAGGAAAGCAACACGGTAGAAGGTTTCGACCAGCCCATTATCTTCGATAAAGAGACTGCGACTTTGCTGCTTGGCGACCCGATGGTCTTCACCAAGGAAAACGTCGATGAGTACAACTACTGAGTCAACCCCGCGATTGTCACTTCGTGGAATAACGAAGCGATTTGGCGCCACGGTTGCCCTGAATGACGTCTCGTTCGACGTGCTGCCAGGTCAACGCCTGGCAGTACTCGGCGAGAACGGAGCTGGGAAATCCACCTTGATGAAGATCCTGGTGGGTGCTTACAGCCCGGATGAAGGCAAAATCGAGCTGGAAGGCACGCCCTACTCCCCGGCTTCTCCCGCCGCTTCCATGGCAGCGGGTGTGAGCATCGTCTATCAGGAACCGTCGTTTTTCCCCCACCTCACCGTGCTCGAGAACTTCTACGTTGGCCGGGAGAACACGGACAAGTTGGGGAACCTGACCTGGGAGGCCATGCGCAAGCATGCGGCCGAGGCCCTGGTTGACCTGGACCTGGACCCGCGACTCCTTTCGAGAACGATGGGAACCCTCAGTCTGGCCGAGCAGCAAATGGTCCTGATTGCCCGTGCAGTAGACGTCAAATGTGAAGTGCTGATCCTGGACGAGCCGACTTCGATTCTGACCGCCAGCGAGGTGGACCGGCTTTTCGCCACCATTGATCGTCTGGCTACGCGAGGAGTCTCAATCCTGTACATCACACACAGGTTTGACGAGATCCCGCGAGTGGCCGATCGAGTCGTGGTGTTGCGCGATGGAGTCCTAGCCGGCGATATTCCCGCCGGTGAGGCAACGCACGACACCATCGTCAAGATGATGTCGGGTCGGACGGTTCAAAACGTCACGCGCAGGCAGAGCCGGGTGGAGCGGGAGACGCTCCTGCAGATCAAAGGACTCTCACGGAAAGGAGAGTTCGAGTCCATCGACCTCGAGCTGGAGGCGGGAGAGATCCTGGGGCTCTACGGACTGGTGGGCGCCGGGCGGACCGAGTTGGCACTTTGCATCTTCGGCGACACTCAGCCCGAGTCTGGAGAGATGCTCCTGAGGAACGAAACCTACCGGCCCAAGTCACCCCGCCAAGCCATGTCTAAGGGTGTGGCTTACCTTCCGGAAGACCGGAAAACCCAGGGCAACTTCCGGTACATGAGCACCGGCCAGAACATCGAGAGTGCTTCGCTGGACAGTTTCAGCAACGTGTTCGGCAAACTCAACTTGTCCGGCCTGAAGAAACTGGGCCAGGACTGGTTGGACCGGCTGCGGATCAAAGCCCCAAATCTGAAATTCCCGGTCACGGGCCTATCGGGTGGCCATCAACAGAAAGCACTGCTGGCGCGGTGGCTAGCGACAGACCCTCAGCTCCTGCTACTTGACGAGCCGACACGAGGAATCGATGTCGGCACCAAGGCTGAGATTCACTCGGAGATTTTGAGGCTGGCCGATCAGGGAATTGGCGTCGTGATCATCTCGAGTGAGCTTCCCGAGCTTTTCGCGGTAGCCGACCGGGTAGTGATTCTTCGCGAGGGAAAGATTGCCGCCTCACTGCAGGGTGAAGCAATCACCGAAGATGCGGTGCTGCGAGCAACGCTGGGAATCGATGAAATGGGAGGAGTGAGATGAGCACTGCAACTGCCATTGCGCCTCAACAGGATTCATCTCTGAGGACTATCAGGCTGATCCGAGCCGGACTCATGCCCGTGCTGCTGATTGCGGCACTGGTGGTGTTCAGCCTGCTCAGCTCTCAGTTTCTGAACCCAAGCAATCTCAAAGACATTATTGTCAATAGCGGTGATCTGGCGATGCTCGCCGCGGGGATGACCATCGTCATTTTGCTCGGCGGCATCGACATTTCGGCCGGACCCATGCTGGGGGTAATAGCCTGGGTGATCGCCACCATGATGGCAGCGGGAACCTCTCCCCTGCTGGTGGTGGCATCAGCCCTGATCGCCGGAGTAACCCTCGGCTTGCTGAACGGGTCCATCGTGGTCTTTGGCCGGGTGGCTCCAATCATCGCAACTCTGGGTACTTCAGCCATCTTTCAAAGTGTCCTGTTCGTTCTTTGGGCCAAAAAGGATCGGTTCTCCAGTCCCGTACTGCCCATTTTCTCGGGGCAGACACTGGGAGGGTTCCCCATCCTGATCATCCCAATTCTGCTGGTCTTCATCGCACTGGCCTACGTGTTGAAGCGTCGCCGGTTTGGCCTGCACATCTACGCGGTCGGGAATGATCCCGAAGGGGCGCGACTCCTTGGAGTCTCTGCCAACAAGGTCACCATGATGGCCTACGCGCTGATGGGCGCCCTCACCGGCCTCGGGTCTTTGTTCTATATCGGCCGCGTGGGCGTGGTTCAGGCCGCTAGCGGTGCCGACATGTCCATCGCCGCGATTGCAGCGGTGGTGGTCGGGGGGACCTCAATTCTCGGCGGGCAGGGCGGGATCATCCGGACTCTCGGAGGCCTCCTCTTCATCGCAGTTCTGCAAAACGGTGTCGTGTTGGCCGGGGTCCCATCCCTCTGGACCGGCGCAATCGTCGGAATTGCGGTCGCGCTCGCCGTTTCGGTGGACGTCGTGACCGGAAGAATCATCGACAAACGGACAGGAGTGGCCAAATGAAACAGCTTCAGTTGCTCGGGGACCGACGGATCCTGCTAGCAGTCTTGGTCCTGGTAACAGCAGCGGTAATGAGTTTCCTTTCCCCCTATTTTCTCCACGTGGACAATCTGCTTTCGATGACTCAATACGGTGCAGTCATCGGCCTCTTGGCCCTGGGCCAGGCGTTTGTCATCCTCGGAGGTGGGGGCGGAATCGACCTTTCAGTCGGTGCCATGTTGTCATTCTCCGGAGTGTTCATGGGACTGCTGGTCGAGGGAACTGGCCTGAACCCGTGGATCGCCGGAATAGTGACGCTCGCATTTGGTGCCCTACTCGGTTTGGTCAACGGCCTCTTGATTGCGAAGGTGGGGTTGCTCCCCCTCATCGCCACTCTGGCCACCATGTTCCTCTACGGCTCATTGGCCAACGTGGTTACCGGCGGAAAGCAGTTCGGCGGGTTTGACGTGGCCGGGTTCAGCTCTTTGGGGCAGTCAGCTGTCTTGGGGATCCCGGTCCAGGTCCTGTTCGTCACGCTTCCCGCATTCCTAATCGCAATCTGGGCCATGCCTCGGACCAGGTTTGGTCAGCGGCTCTACGAGATTGGTTCCTCTGACCGCGCAGCGTCGCTGGTTGGCGTTTCGCTGGCCCGCCAGCGGGTCCGCCTGTACGTAATCTCTGGCATGTTGGCCGCTCTCGGAGCCATCATCACCAACTCTTGGCTCCTCACGGCCCGGCCCTCCGCAGGCACCGGCCTGGAACTGCAAGCAATTACGATTGCCGTCCTGGGTGGCCTAGATATTTTCGGCGGCCGGGGACACCTTTCCGGGGTGCTTCTGGGCCTGCTGCTGGTGATTGTGGTGAACAACGGGCTCCAGTTGGCCGGGGTCGGAAACTCGATCCAAGTTGGCATCCTGGGTGCCATCTTGATCCTGAGCGTGCTCCTCAACAACCTGGTGACTCGACAAAGGGCGTCGGTGTGACTGGGGAAAAGTTCGACCTCATAACTGTGGGTGACGCTAGCGTCGACACCTACGTGGCCGTGCCTTTCATCGCAGGTCCGGACCAGAAGGCAATTGGGTCCTGGCTGGGTGTGTTTGGCGGCGGGATGGCGGCAAACTTTGCCGCCGCCGCTGCCAATGCCGGGGCCAGAACCTCATGCCTAACTGTCTGCGGCAGCGATCCTGCCGGGCAGACTCTGGTGAAAGAACTGTCAGCCCACGGAGTAGACACGTCCGGGGTTGTCACGGTTGAGGGCAGCATTACCTTTCAGTGTTTTGTCCAACTTGACCCCTCCGGCGAGAAGGCCCTGTTTGGGGCAGCTCCTGGAAAAAAGGTGCCCGACCTTAGCGACCTGGATCCGGCCCTGTTTCAGCGTGGGACCTACGTGTATGTCCTGGCTGACGACATCGACTGGGCCCTCGAAGTGGCTGAGCTGGCCCGCACCCAAGGGGCAAAGGTGATTGTCGACCTGGAGCGGACCGCTATCGGCGCCAATCTCGAGGTGGCCTTGAACTTGGCCAGTCTCAGCACCATCGTCTTCACGAATGTGGGGGCGTTTGCCGAGTTGGGCCTGACCAACACTGAACAGATCGCTCAACAGTTCACCGACTGTGCGTGCGAACTGCTGGTGATCACCAACGGGCGCCACGGAAGTAGCGTCCATTTACAGGGGCGGACGGTAACTGCCTCCGGACTGCAGGTACCAGTCCTTGACACCACGGGTGCCGGCGACGCCCACAACGGCGCTTTTGCCGGTCGCCTCCTTCAGGGAGACGACATTGAAACTGCACTCCGCTGGGCCACGGGAATGGGTGCACTCTGCGCCATGAACCTGGGCCCAAGAGGATACCTGGGGCAGTTGCGCACAGATCTTCCCACCCTGATCAATCAGGTGGAGATCCACCACGAAGACATGAACAGCCGTCTTCAAGACGACGAGTAGAGAAGGTAGAAATCAAATGACTAATAACCTCCAAGAAAAGATTCACGGCTCCTTGGCGGCTGCGTGCATCGCGGATGCGCTGGGCGCGCCCACCGAGGAACGCTCAATCCCAGAAATCGAGCAACTGTGGTCAAAGCGCATCGATCAGTTCTATGCCCCACCTGCCGATTCACCCTATGCGCTGGGACGCGAAGCCGCCCAGTTCACCGATGACTCCAGCCAGATGCTGATGCTGGCCGAAGTCTTCATCGACGGCAACGGTCAGGCCAGCCCAGAAGCTGTCGCCGAAATGATCATTCAGTGGTCGGGGAAGCCTCAGTACTACCCCCACTTTGCCGGCCCCACCACCCGGCGCGCGATTGACCGCCTCAAGGCGGGGGAGGATCCCTGGACCGTGGGCAAGGCCGGCCGGATCATGACGGAAGGCAGTAGTAACGGTGGCGCCATGCGGGTGGCTCCGGCGGGGCTGGTCAACCCGGGCGACGTGGAAGCGGCCGCGAAAGCAGCTTTCCTCACCTGCGTTCCCAGCCACAACACAAATGCGGGCGTAGCTGGTGCGGCTGCGATTGCCGGCGCAATTGCGGTGGCAATGGTGGACGGTTCGACCATTGTCGATGTTGTCCAGGCTGCAAAACTGGGAGCTCGCATCGGAGATGAACTCGGATCCACTCAGGGTCGAATTGTCCCAGCTCCAGGCATTGAACAGAGAATTGATATGGCGGTCAGAGTTGCCATCAGTGCGAATAGTTTCGACGATGCGGTCAAATCTATTGCCTCCCAGATTGGAACTGGACTCCCGGCAGCCGAGGCCGTCCCGGCAGCTATCGGGTTCTTCGTCGCCGCTGGCGGAGATCCGTGGATTGCAGCGTCAATGAGCGCGTCCGCGGGTGGCGACTCCGACACCGTAGGGTGCATGGCCGGGGCCATTGCCGGCGCATATGCAGGTATCAGAGGGATTCCGAAAGACAAATATGTCCAGGTTGTTGAGGCAAATGATCTGGACCTGGACGACCTGTCTCTAAGGCTCTCTCAGGTTGTCAACATGCGATAATGTAGGCCTATGTCCAACGAGGTGCCACGCTACAGCCAAATCGTCAACGTTTTGACTGCAGAAATTAAGGGCGGCAAGTATCCGCTGGGAGCAAAGATCCCTAGCGAGACTGTCCTTATGCGTCGGTTTAGCTGCAGCCGAAACACGGTTCGAGCTGCGATAGCGCGCCTCAACGAGGTTGGCCTGATCAACACCCGGAGAGGATCGGGGTCTTACGTCACCAAGCAGGCCGGCATCATCCATTCCCTCAGCTCCCTGCGAAGCATCTCGCAGGTAATCAGGGATCTAGGTTTTGAACCGGGGATGAAGCTGGTGAATCTGCAGGAAGATCCCAATCCTCGACCGGACATTCAGGCCTTCCTCGGGACCGGTCACATCTGGTGGCTCCGACGGGTTACGACCGCGTCCGGCACCCCGTTCTCGATCAACGACAGTTGGTTCCAAGGCGAAGTAGCGGAAAAGATGGACATCCAGGCACTGGTCCGGGGCGGCTCCCTCTATGCCCATATCGGCCGGGTCGTCGGACGGGAAGTCACGGAAGCTACTGACTACATCGGGGCTGAACTGGCCAATGACATTGAAGCAAACCTACTTCAGATCGGTGCCGGACAGCCGCTGCTTGCCATCCAACGCTATGCCTACGACAGTGCGCACCGTCCGGTGGAGGTAGCCCGCTCTGCCGCTAGAGCCGACATGTATCGCTACTACGTCAAACTGACTAAGCCCTAGACGCCGTCCAGATAGGCGGTAGCCCGCGCAACGCTGCCGCTTGGCTGGCCCGGACTCAGGCGTCCGCTTCCACCCAGCTAAATCACGTGCCCCTCGCGCCAATACCCCATGAATGAGACCTGGCGCCGATCAACCTGGCGCTCCTTGACCAGCCGGCGCCGCAACTCCTTGATCACCCCGGCCTCCCCCGCCAGCCAGGCGTAGAACGACTCCACCTCAGAGGCCGTTTCCCACAGCACTTCCCGGTTGATGTCGATGGGCGCCAGATGGGTGTCGTCACTTCGGCGCAGCTCCGACAGGTTCTGATCGCACCAGCGGTCCACCGCCCGAATCAGCTCGCACCCACGCTCCTGGCCGCGCAGGACCAGCTCTACTCGATGTCCGCATGCCTGCAGGTCCAGCGCGTCAGCCACGGTCGGCAGCTCTATCAGCGCCGAAACCTGGACGTCGCGCGGGCTTTGACGCAGGATTGAGCGGACGGCGGGCAGTGCGGTCTCGTCTGCTACCAGTAGGATTCTGCGGGCAGAGCCGGGTTGATAATCCACCCCCATCGGCCCCTGTTCAGAGTAGGAGTCGGGCCCGGCCAGGATGATTTCGTCTCCGGGCTGTGCCCGCTCGGCAAAACTCGAACCGGGGCCGCCCCCCTCGTGAATCACAAAGTCAATCGTCACAGTCCGGGCAACCGGATCCGCCTCGGCCACCGTGTAGGTCCGGATCGGGAAACGGTCACAGTGGTCCAACTCCCGCCAGCGGTGGTGCCAGCTGAAGGACTCGGGCGCCCAGTCGTCGTCCTGCCCAAGTTCGGGCAGTGCTTCGCCGGGTGCGGGCAAAACCAGCTTGACCCGCTGGTCAAAGCCGTCGGTGGAGAACCGGTCCAGCAGGTCCCCGGTGAAGGTGAGCCGCCGGAACGAGGCGGAAAGCTGCTCGTTTGCGATGACTTGGGCGCGGTAGGGACGAAACGGCGGGTAAACCCGTGTCTTCTCCGCCACCAAATTCACCATTGTGTCGCCGCCTTCTTCGCTCATCCGGTATTCTCATTAGGTAACACTAACCTAACGTAAATCGCAAGCTCCGGCTAGCGCGGATCAGGAGGCGACCGATGCGGCCGACCACAGCCGGGGTCTTGCCCGGGCGTGCGCCCAGGTCCACGCGTTCCCTCCGACCCTTCTGGGCCCTGCTCCTGCCAAGCCTGCTTCTGGCCGCCCTGATTGCCCTCAGCCTGTTTGTCGGCTCGGGTCACTTTTCCCCGCACGAGGTGGTGGGCGCCCTGCTGGGACGGCCCGACGTGCCCCCGTCCACCCTGGTGATCATTCGGGATTATCGGGTGGCCCGGACCGTGGCCGCCCTGCTGGTGGGCTCGGCCCTGGGGGTGGCCGGCGTCCTGATGCAGAGCACCGCCCGCAATCCGCTGGCCGACCCGGGCCTGCTCGGGGTCAACGCCGGCGCTTACCTCGCCATTGTTCTCGGGGCCCTGACCATGGGAATCAGCCTGGGCCCCAGTCACGTTTTACTCGCCCTGGTCGGGGCCGCCCTGGCAACCGTGGTCGTTCACGGAATTGGGAGCCGGGGCCCGCTCGGTGGCACCCCGGCGAAACTGGTGCTGACCGGCGTCGCCCTGACGGCCGTCCTCACCGGCGTGGGTTCGGCCATCTCACTGCTCAATCCGTCTATTTTTGACAAGGTGCGCTCCTGGAACTCCGGGTCGTTGCAGAACACCACCTGGGAGGGCGTGACCGCCGTGGCTCCGTTCATCCTGGTTGGGCTGGCGCTGGCCGCATTCCTGCCGGGTGCGCTGAACACTCTGCTCCTGGGCGAGGATTCCGCCCGCGCCCTCGGCACCCACGTGCCCGCCACCCGCGGACTGTCCGCCGTCGCCACCACTCTGCTGTGCGGCGCTGCCACTGCCGCGGCCGGACCGGTTTCCTTTGTTGGTCTCCTGGTTCCGCACGCACTTCGGACCGTGGTTGGCCCCGACGTCCGGTGGCTGCTTCCCGGCGCGGTCCTCTCCGGCCCGATCCTGGTCCTGGCCGCCGACGTGGTGGGGCGGGTCCTGATTCCGGGCGAACTCCCCATGGGCGTGGTCACCGCTTTCCTGGGGGCCCCGGTGCTGGTCGCGCTGGTGCGCACTCGCCGTCCGCGCTCAGCGAAGGTGAACGGATGAACCGGCGTCCACGGGTGATTGCCCTGGTCCTCACCGCCCTGCTGGTGCTCGCGTTCTTCGGAGCCCTGCTGGTGGGCTCAGCGGGGTTAACGCTGCCCGAGGTGATGCGCGCGCTGACCGGTCACGGTGACCCGGCCCTGAATCAGGTTGTCCTCGACTGGCGCCTTCCCCGCGCCCTCTTCGCTCTGCTCGGGGGCATAGCCCTAGCCCTGTCCGGAGCCATCTTCCAGTTCATTACCCGAAACCCGCTCGGCTCCCCCGACATCATCGGGTTCAGCGCGGGAGCCTACACGGGCGCCCTCCTCGTCTCCGCCCTCGGGGTGAGTGCCCTCTGGGGTCGGCCGGTCGGAGCCCTCCTGGGTGGGCTGTTGGCGGGCGCGGCCGTCTACTTCCTGGCCTGGGAACAGGGCCTGTCCGGCTTCAGAATCATCATTGTCGGCATCGCTGTCAGCGTGTTCCTCTCCGCTTTGAACACCTACCTGCTGCTCACCCTGCAGCGGGAACAGGCACTGATTGTGGCCGGCTGGGGGCTCGGATCCCTGGCCAACATTTCCTGGCGGCACGTGGTGGTGCTCGGCATCGCCCTGCTGATCACGCTGCCGCTCCTCTTTTACTTGCGGGCTGACCTGAGGCTGCTGGACCTGGGGGACGACACAGCCGCCGGCCTGGGCGTGCGCGTCTCCCACTTGCGCGCGGTGCTGCTTGGGCTCGGGATCATCCTGGTTGCGGCCGTGACCGCCGCTGCGGGGCCAATTGCGTTCGTGGCACTGGCCGCGCCACAACTGGCCAAACGACTGGCCTCCGCCCCCGCCATCCCCCTCTATATGACCGCGGTTGTGGGGGCCCTGCTGCTGGTCACCTCGGACATTGCGGCCCGCCTGCTCATTCCGGGCGGCCAACTTCCCGCCGGGGTGATTACCCTGTCGGTGGGCGGCCTCTACCTGCTGTGGCTGCTGGCCCAGGCGGGCTTGCCCACCGGGGCGGCCCGAACGGAAAGGAGTTTGACATGAGCGCCTCTCGACTTGGGGCTCAGGACCTCGCCACCGGTTACGGTGCGCGCGAAGTCATCTCCCACCTGGACTTTGCGGTGCCGGACGGCTCCTTCACCATCATCATTGGGCCCAACGCGTGCGGCAAGTCAACCTTGCTTCGGGCGCTGGCTCACCTCCTACCAGCCCGAGGCGGCCAGGTCCTCCTCGACGGGCGCGACGTGGCTCGGTTGCCGGCCAAAGAGCTGGCTCGCCAGGTTGGGATCCTCCCCCAGTCCCCACTGGCTCCGGAGGGCATCACCGTGCGCCGGCTCGTTTCTTTTGGGCGCCATCCCTACCGGGGTTTGCTTGGGGGCTGGAGCGGGCAGGATCAGGCCGCGGTGGACGAGGCGTTGGCCCGGACCCACCTGACAGAACTGTCCGACCGCCTCGTCGACGAGCTCTCCGGCGGGCAGCGGCAACGGGTGTGGATTGCCCTTGCCCTGGCGCAGGAGACCGACCTGCTGCTGCTGGACGAACCCACCACCTACCTGGATTTGGCCCACCAGATCGACATTTTGGACCTTTGCGCCCAACTGAACCAGGCCGGAAGGACTCTGGTCGCGGTGCTGCACGACCTGAACCAGGCGGTCCGCTACGCGACCCACCTGGTGGCCATGCGGGACGGAAAGATTGTGGCCGAGGGTCGACCCGAAGAGATCGTGAACCAGGACCTGATTCGCGACGTGTTCGGGTTGGACACCACCATTATTCCCGACCCGGAAACCGGCCGACCGCTGGTAATACCCTGCGCCCCACCGGCGCAACAACTAAGGAGATGAAATGCAACGGAACAAGTTGATGAGCGTCATCGCCGCCCTGGCGATTGGGGCCGTCGGTCTGGCCGGCTGCTCCACCGGGGGGACCTCGGCACAGTCGGAAACGCAGTCCACCCCGCAAAGCGAGCCGGCCGCTGCGCCGGGCCGGACCATCGACACCATGTTTGGCCCGGTTGAACTCCCCAACAAGTACCCGGACGAGCTGAAGGTGGTCGCCCTGGGCTGGTCGGATGCGGACGCCGCGTTGGCGCTGGGGGTCAAGCCGGTTGCCGTTTACGACTGGATGGGCTTTGGGGACGAGGCGAAGGGAGTTGGCCCCTGGGCCACCGAGCTGTTCGGGGAGGAAACTCCCACCGTGCTGCCCAATGTGGACCAAACCGTCGACTACGAAGCGATCGCCGCACTCCAGCCGGACCTGATCCTGAATGTGCGTTCAAGCGGGGACGCCGAACAGTACGAGAAGCTATCCTCCATTGCCCCCACCGTCTCTGGCCCCGAGGGCACCGGACCGTTTGCAGTGGACTGGCTGACCCAGTTCTCGATGATTGCCGAGGCGCTGGGGCTGTCCGAGCAGGGCACTCAGGTGTTGGACAACGCCAAACAGAAGATTGACGACGTGCGCAACGAGCACCCAGAGTTCGCCGGCTTCACCGCGGTAGTTGGAACCAAATTTGGCGACGCCTACGGCGCCTACCTGCCGGGGGATACCCGCTGGGATCTGCTCGAACAACTCGGCTTCATCTTGAACCCGGCCGTGGCCGACCTGCCGGCCCAGGGCTTCTTCGCCCCCATCTCCGCCGAACAGATCAGTGCCCTGGAAGCCAATGTCGCCGTCCTCTTCCCGATTGGTTACACGTTGGAGGAACTGGAAAGCGACCCGCTGATCGCCTCCCTGGCCGTGGTCCAGGACGGGCGTGCGGTCATTCTGGCCGAGGATTCGCCCGAAGCGAAGGCTTTCAGTGCCGGCTCGATCCTATCCGTCCCGCTGGCGGCGGAGGACCTGGCACCGCAGCTGGCTGAGGTAGTTGCCCGAGCGCAATAGGAGTGAGCATGAAACTGGCAGTGGTAGCGGCCAACGGCAAAGTTGGTTCCGCGATCGTCATGGAGGCGGTAGCTCGCGGGTGGGAGGTGACCGCCATCGTTCGCGGAGGCGGAAGCACCGGTGGAGTGGAGGGGCCCGGGGCCCGGGCCGCCAGCTCAATCCTGGTCAAAGACATCATGGCGTTGGAGGCTGCTGATCTGGCCGGCTTCGACGTGGTGGTGGACGCATTCGGCGTATTTGACCCGGACCGCCAGGGCGAGCACACCGAGACCCTGATGCATCTGGCCGACCTGCTGGCGGGCACGGACACGCGCCTGCTGGTGGTTGGCGGAGCCGGATCCCTGTACGTGGATCCGGATCGTCAAACCCAGCTGGTCGACACCCCGGACTTCCCCCCGGCGCACCTGCCGGTAGCCCGGGGAATGCGCGCGGCGTGGGAACGCCTGGCGAAGCGGACCGACGTCCATTGGACCTACGTCTCCCCCGCAGCGTTCCTCAATCCGGACGGCGAGCGAACCGGCCAGTACCGGCTCGGGGACGACCAAGTGCCCGTCAACTCGGCCGGCCAGTCCGTCATCTCCTACCCTGACTTCGCCCTGGCCCTGACCGACCTGGTGGCGCAGGGACTTCCGGATCGGACACACCTGAGCGCGGTCTCGAAGTAGTTGGTTATCTTCCCGCGGCTGGGTCCGGTCAGTTCTGGACCCAGCCGCGGCCCTTAGGTTTGATTGCCCAGCTAACACCCAGGAACTTCACATACTCTGTTCCCATGAGTTCTGACGACGACGCCACCATTCAACCTGCCGGTTTGGATCCACAGCAGATCCGGGAACAGTTCGTGCAGATGCGCCGACTCCTCATGGTCTATGAACACGCACTGCAGACAGTCCTGCTGAAAGTCAACTTGCTGCGCGACGAGTTTCGCCTCGAGCGCGACTACAACCCGATCGAGCACGTCTCTTCCCGGGTGAAGTCCCCACAGTCGATCACCGACAAGGCGCGGCGCAAAGGGGTGGCTGTCACCACCGAGTCGCTGCGAGCCAACATCTTGGACATCGCCGGCCTTCGCCTGATCTGCTCGTTCCAAAACGACATCTTTCAGGTGCGCGAACGCCTACTGACCCACGGAGACCTGCGCCTGCGCGAAGAGCGGGACTACATCTCTAACCCGAAACCGAACGGCTACCAGAGTTTGCACCTGCTGGTAGAAGTGCCGGTGTATTTGGCCGGTGGGCGCCAGTGGGTTCCGGTGGAGATCCAACTGCGAACTGTCGCAATGGACTTCTGGGCGTCGCTGGAGCACAAGATTCACTACAAGTACCGCGGGGAGGTTCCACCGGACCTGACCAGCTCCCTGAAGCTGGCGGCCGACATGGCTTCAACCATGGACCGGACCATGGAACGGCTCTACGAGGAAGTCCGCAGCCTACAACCACCCTCGGAACCGACCGAGGCTGACCCGATGCTGCCTTTGTTCCGCGCGATTGAGAGCGCCTCCATGCTGGAACAGTTCACCCGCCGCGACGAGGACGAGTAGCTCCCAAGCAAGCCGGTCCCCTGACACCAAGAGGCCCCGGGCTGATCTGAAGATCGCCCGGGGCCCCAGCGGTGCCCGACGGCAGGCCAGCCGCAAGGGCAAGACTGCTAGTCAGGCATAGTGGCCGCTATTGTGCCTTGCGTTTGCGGGTGGCGAGGAGGGCCCCGCCGACTCCGAGGAGGGCGATGGACCAGGTGGCCCAAAGGGCGATCTCTGAGGCACCCGTGTCAGCCAGTTGCTCACCCGGCTTAGCTGCAGGCTTTTCCGCAGGCTTGTCAGCTGGCTTGTCAACTGGCTTGTCTGTGGGTTCTTCCGGTGGGGGGCAAGCCCCCAGCTCCACGTCACCGGACCCAAAGACCAGGTCTTCCATCCCCACCACCTGGTACTCCACCCGGTAGGTACCCGACGGAACCTCGGTCACAATTGCCTCAAACGAGGACTCTTCATTCAGTTCGACCGCACGAGCCTGAACCTCTTCACCCGTACCGTCCAGCAGCCGTACCCGAACCATAGTGTCCGGGTAAGCATCAGTCACCGCGCCCTCAACAGAGACCGTCCCGGTCCCGGCTGGACAAGTTGGCTCTGATGCCGTGAACTTTACATCCGCAAACGCTGGCACCACACAAGCCTCCAACGCCACCTCAACATCACTGGACACCGGCTCACTTGCAGCCCCATCCGTAAACAAGGTCGCGTCGACCTGATAGATGCCGTCTTCACTCACGGGAAACTTATAACTGAACGCGCCTTCAGCATCCACCGAGACACCCTCAGCCACCCGATCACCCAGCCGCAGGTCCACCGAGTAGGTCTCACCCTGAACTGGATCAGACACCGAACCGGCCACAGTCACAAACCCGCTGGGACCCACCGGACAAGTGCTGGCCGAATCATCGACAAACCCAACGTCAATCCCATCAAGCCGCCCACACACACCGGCGGTCACCGTGAAGGTTTCCGACACTCCGTCCTGCAGGGGATCCCCAAGCACTATTCCTTTGACGTGGTAGCTCCCAGAGGCCACGTCGTCAAACTGGTATCGGTACGTTTCAGTGTCGGAGTCCCAGGTGGCCATCGTCACCTGCGGCAAGCCGCCAATCAACTGCGCAACCACTTGTTTGTTCGGCTCCCATTCGGTGAAGACTTCACCCGAGACGGTGCCCCCAACAGCCGGACAGGTTGCCGCGGACACCGAAGCAGTCACGACCAGAGAGTGATCAACATACGGCCAGACCTCAATTGGCCCCAGGCAGGTTTCCGGACTTTTTACCTCGATCCCCTGGGTGATTCCAATTGACCACCTACCTATTTCCAGGTCGAGGACGGGTTCTTCGTCGGCAGCCAAGCCGGTCACCCAGTCCGACTGCGGGTGAGAACAGCTTTCCTCCCCGTAGATCCGATAGTTCCACGTCATAACTGGCGAAGCCAACTGGCCGACAGAGAGCGTCACCGCGGCTGTTTCTGCGCCCTGGTCCAGTTCGATTGGACTCTCCGGGGAGAAGTACCCTGCGGGAGCGGGCAGACCGTCGTCTGCGCTAGCGCTAGTAGTTACCCCCACCACCAACAGGATCCCCGCTCCGATTGGGGCGAGGAATCTTCGAGCAAAAGCCCTGGTCAGGCCCGCTTTTCTTCTTTTCTTATGCACGATGGTTATCCTTTCGGCTGACGGGATCGATGTAACACACATCGCTGCATGACACCTGGTAGCCTAACAGTATTTAGCTAAATACTGAATATTGCGCATCAGAACGCCAAACCATGGTTCACCCCCGGGCCAACGGTCGCGCCTAACCCGCCAAACGGCACCGTTCTTTGAGCATCAGAGATCATCAACTGGTTGCATCCGACCCCAACCACCGATGAGCTGTGCCCTCGCATGGAGGTGCTGGCCTACTGGCCCACAAATGACTGTTCGAGCAATTCACCTCATTTACTCACAATAGTGATCATATTGCTCGACATATCTTACAAGTCAGCACCAAAAATTACGGTTTTTGCAGACAATGGGCCCCTGACCTGCGTCATCTGGATAACGCGCAACTCGGGACTGCCTTGAACTTTTGGCTCACATGACTATGGCAAATCAGTTCCAATAAGCAGGATCAACCCCGGCTTCGGCTGCGGCAAATTGACGTTACTTCAGTCAAACTTCCACCGCCTGCAACCAAGGATCTGACCATTCAACAGCTCGACTAGCACCGTCTCGTTGGTTGATGGACAGTTCCGGCCGCAAACCACCAACGAGTTGTGGCCGTCCACGCCAAACACCCGGCCGGGGATTCCCAGCCGGGCGCTTGTTTGAGCAGCTAGAAAGCGGCTAGCTCATCTGGTGCAAAATCGGCCTACAGAGACTTGCGCCGGCGCGACGCCACCAGAGCTCCACCGGCTCCCAAGAGGACAACCGACCAGGTGGCCCACAGTGCGATCTCGGAGGCACCGGTGTCAGGCAGTTGGTCACCCGGCTTGGCAGCGGGCTTGTCACCCGGCTTGTCGACTGGCTTATCCTCCGGCTCGTCCGCCGGGGTGCAGTCGCCCATCGAAACGTCCTCGGTCCCGATGACGGTTTCTTCCATTCCAAACTGAGAGTACTCAACCTGGTAGTCGCCGGCGGCAATCCCGCTCATGATGACTTCAAATGATGAGTCCTCACCCAGCTTCACCTGATTGGACTGGACCTCCTCGCCTTCTTGATCCAGCAAGCGAACAACGATCTCAGTGTCCGGGTAGGCGTCATCCAGCCGGCCCTCAACAGCGAACGAGCCGGTGGTAGCCGGGCAGGTCGGCGCCGAAGCAGTGATGGTCATGTCAGCGAACGCGGGCACCGGGCATTCCTCCATCGCTACCACGACGTTACCCACTACCGAATTGCTCGGAGTCCTGTTGGTAAGCAGGGTTGCCTGCAGTTGATACTCACCGTCTTCAGCTACATTGAACACGTGGCTGAAGCTACCGTCGGCCTCCACGGTCACGTCTTCGGCGGTTTGACCGCCGAGAGCCAGGGTGATTGAGTATTCATCCTCCTGGTTCATGTTGGCGACTGTGCCGGACACTGTCACTTTGGCATCGGGAGACACAGGGCAGTTTCCACCGGCATTGTAATCAACTCTAGTGGGCAGGCTCACTATTTGGGCGCAAACGCCTTCAACGATGGTAAGGGGATCCGATTCACCGGCCACGTCAGGGAAGTCAGCGGTCGTCGCTGTCACGGTATGGATACCGGGATCAACCCCGTCAAACAGGTACTTGTAGGTCCCGCTATCCTCATCCCAATCAGCTGTCCGGGCGGTGTCAGGATCATCGTCCAGTACGACCGTCACATCACCTTCAAGTTCACGGCTGGCGGTCACATCACCGGCAATGATCCCGCCGGTCGCAGGACAGTTCTCTGCCGCCACTTCGGCCGACACGGTCAGCGTGGGGGCGACGTCGCCGGTAACAGTAATCGGCTCGGTGCAGGCTTCCGGACTGAGAAACTCCGATCCCCACTGCGCTCCAATGGACCACGTTCCGGCCCCAAGCGCAACTGTATCCGACTGTTGCACCTGACCGTACTCGGTAGCTTCCAACTTAACCCAATCGCCAAAGGCCGCGTCGTCGCTACATCCGACCCCGGAGTAAACACGGTACTGCCAGTCGATAGAGATGGCGTATCCGAGCATGGACACATTCAAAGTCACGTCCGTTGTCGTTTCGTCTGCATTCAACATGATCGGACTACTTGGAGTAACCTCGAGGTCCAGAACTGGCAAAGCTGCATTTGCACCCGCCGAGATTCCGGCTGCGAGTAGCGCTCCGGCCCCAACCACAGCAAGCACCCTGCGAATAGCCGGCCTGGTCAGACCCACTTTCCTCTTCTTCAACTGCATAATTATCTTCCTTCCCGTTGACGGGACAGGTGCAACCCACACCGGCCTAATAGTCTTTGTGAGCATATCATCGGTTGGTTAATTAATATACACATTGTTTCCAAACTGTAACCAATGCACCTCTGTGGACACAGGTTTTATTCTCCGCCTTAGGCTCTCCAGTGCGCTTCCCATCGCCTCACAACCAGCGCCTGACACAGACCTAACGAAGACTTGAGCCCGATCATATTACTCCTGGCTGAGTGTTGACATGCCATTCGCTAATCTCGCCGGAACAAGTCTAAATAAGGCTGCTATATTTGCCTGAACTTCTTTCAATGGTGACGCAATGACGACCGTAGATAATCACTAGATCAACTCTTTTGCCTACCGGAGCTAGCCTGACCAGGTCATATATACGATCGTGGCGTGCACAATAGAGTTCGACTAAACGATCGTATGGGGTCCAACGGTCTGCCTCTCCCGGAGGCTAGAGTTGACAACCGCTTTTGACCCACCATGGCCGCGCAATTTCCAGCAACAAGGCCGCCTAGCGGCTGCGCGCCAAGATCCGTTACTTGGCTCTCCGCACCCGCTCGGCTGACCACCCACCCATTGTCGAGTGCAGGGCGCCACCAGCCCTGAGCACAACCTGAGTCAAAGGTGTCCAAGATTACACCAACACGAAAAAGGCCCCCCACCGATTGGTGAGGGGCCACGGCTGGTCAGTCTGATCGGGTTCCCGGCCTTCAGCGTGTGCTACCTGCCACCCATCCCGGACATAGCAATCCCCGAGATCAGGTACTTCCGCAGGCCAATCACCAGCGCGGTGGTTGGAATCATGGCGATGATGGATGCTGCCATCTGCAGGTCCCAGCGCGTCCCATTTTGACTGGAGAAGGTGGCCAAACCAATAGGAAGCGTTCCCAGCGTCGAGTAGTCCACCGTGACGATCAATGGCCACAGGTAGGAGTTCCAGAAGCTGATGAAAGTGAACACCGCCAAGACGGCAATGGGAGCCTTGGTCAATGGCAGGATGATCTTGGCGAACGTGCGGATCGGCCCCGCCCCATCGACCCGAGCGGCCTCCTCCAACTCAAATGGAATCCCCCGCATGAACTGCCGCATCAGGAAAGTTCCGAATGCGGTGAACGCAAACGGCAAGATAAGAGCTTGGTAGCTGTTCACCCAGCCAAACCATTGCATCAGGATGAACATCGGGACGACCAAGACTTCCTGCGGAACCATGAGGGTACCGAGGAACAGGACAAAGACCGCATCCCGGCCCCGCCAGCGCAAGCGACCGAACGCATACCCGGCCAAGGTGGACACCGCCAACACCACCAGCGTGCCCGCCACTGCCACAATGAACGAGTTCGTAATGTAGGTGACGAATGGTCCGTAGCGAAAGACCTCAGCAAAGTTCGACCAGCGCACTTCCGAGGCGATGAGCCGCGGGGGCATCGAGAAGATCTCCGAGTTCGGCTTCAGCGCCGAGAAGAACGCATAGATCAGCGGAAAGACAAAGATCAGGGCCGCGACCCCCAGGGTGACATACGTCAGCACCAGCGATAGCCGGGACGATTTCTCTTCCTGGTGAGTGCCGTAGAAACGCTTGCCTCCGTCCGTCAGCTCCTGTGCCGCCCGAGTTGCGGTAGGTGGCTGCATCGCCTCAGTACTCATAGTGTACCCACCTCTTCTGTGCGGTGAATTGGAACGCTGTCACCAAGATGATGATGGCAAACAGAATCCAGGCAGCAGCGGCCGCGATGCCGAGTTGTTGGAACTTGAAGCCTTGGTTGTAGATAAACATAACCAAAGGCAGGGTGGCGTTCCCCGGACCCCCACCCGTGAGCAGTTGGGGCTGGACGAAGACCTGGAGGGACGTAATCACCGTCATGACAGCCGCAAAGAAGATCGCTGGCGAAATCATCGGCAACGTCACTCGGGTCAAAAGACGCACCCCAGATGCCCCATCGATTCGCGCCGCCTCGACCACATTTTGCGGGATCTGCTCCAGCGCAGCCGAGAAGATCAGCATGTTGTAGCCCAACCCTTGCCAGACCGACATGATCACAATCATGATCATGGCCCAGTGCTTGTCGGCCAGGAAGTTGGGCAGGTGCCAATTGAAGAGCGAGACGGTAATTCCGTTAAACAGGCCCTGTGGCTGTAGCAGCATCTTCCATACCAGCACGTTAGCCACCATTGGCGTGACCACCGGGATGAAGAAGAGAACTCTAAAAGCCGTCCGACCTTTGATGCGAGGCCCAATTAGCAGCGCCAACGCCAAAGCGGAAATAATGTTCAGCGGTACGTACAGAATGGTGAACACAGCGGAGTTGCGCAGAGCCGGCCAAAAATCTGGGCTCTGCGTCATCAGCCAGGAGTAGTTCCCCAGGCCGACAAACTTCCGCTCACCAAATGCGGGCCAATCGAAAAAGCTCATCACAATGGAGAGCACGACGGGCACCGCGGTGAAGATGCAGAGACCCAGCAGGGCTGGGCTCACAAAGCCCAGCGCCTGCCGTCTCTCTGCCTTCAACAGCACGCTACCTTTTCGCGGTTTACTAGCTGTCGCAGTAGTTGTCATGGTTCTAGTTCGTCAGTGTTGGTTGGATGTGCCTACTTCGAACCAAACTGGGCCTGAGCCTGGTCCAGCATGTCCTTCATGGTCATCTGACCGGAGTAGACCGACACCAGATTTGGCTGCATGTAGGTGTTGACCTGGTCCCAGTTGCTGGTGGTCCGCTGGCCCTGAACGTCCTTGAAGCCAGCGTCGAATGCGGCCTTCACTTCTGCCCGATAGTCATCGGGAAGTGCCTCGAAGTACAGCGGCTGCGACTCAGTGCGTGCCGGGTAGGACCGCCCGGACGAAGCAATCAGATCCTGAGCTTCTTTGCCAACCAGAGAGCCCAGCACTTTCAGAGCGGCTTCACGTTCGGCGCCCTCACAGGTAGCTGCAATACCGAAGCCGGAGCCCAAGACCAAGCCCAACGAGCCGTTGTCGCCCTTGGGGAGACGGGTAGCACCCGCCTTGAAACCGGACTCGTTGGCAAAGTAGGACGCTGCGTTCCAGGTACCGTCGACTGCCATGGCCACGTTTCCGGCGTTGTATTCCTGCTCACCCCAGCCAGTTTCCGAAGCTGAGGGAACTTCGCCAGCAACCTTTTGATCGGTCACCAAGCCGCCGTACCAGGTGGCCGCGTCGACAAACCCCTGTGCAGTTAGGTCCAGCTCACCGGCCTCATTCACCGGTTGGAGCCCGGACTTGGCGATTGGCAAAGCCATCCATTGGAACTCACCCATCCCGATCCCAAACCCCTTGTGCTTGTCGGTGGTGGTGCCTTTTGCCGCAGTCTCAAAGTCGTCAAAAGTCCAGTCGAGGGTGGGTTCGGCAGTGCCGGTCTCCTCGAACATATCTTTGTTGTAGTAGACGAGCATGGCAGCCACGTCGTAAGGCAACCCGTACAGGGTGCCGTCATAGCTCATGATGTCCAGGGAACCAGCGGTGAAATCATCTTTCGACAGCCCCGCAGTAGCGAGGTCCTCGTCGGTGAGCGGGGACAGAGCCTGGGTGAAACCGGACAGGCGTTGACCATTCATCGAGGTGATGCAGGCCAGGTTGCCCGAGGACATATTGGTCGTCAGCTTCGTGAAGTAATCGTTCCAGGCAGAGGTCTGGGTCTTGATCGTAATGTCCGGGTTTTCTTTCCGCGCGATCTCCGCCGTGTTCTCCACCCAGTCCATATCGTCTTGGCTTCCGGCCCACATATCCCAGGTGACTGTCACACCCGAGCTAGAGGAGTCCCCACCACCGTCGGAAGACTGGTCTGATTGATTGCCTGACCCGCCCGAGCTACAGGCTGCCAGCCCCATGGTCAAAGTTGTGGCTACCGCCGTGGCAGCCAGTAGATTCTTGCGTCGCATTGTCTCTCCTCTTTGAATAAATCGTGCAACAGGGTTCGCGGTTGGATAGTTTTATCGAGTTGTTACTTCAGCTCCATGTCCTTGGCGAAGTCTTCGTCCAAGTACAGCTCAATTACGGGAACCTCAACGTTTGGTCGAACCACCGGCAAGACCAAAGTGAGAGTGCCGGCGGGTTGCCCACCGGGTTGGGTAGTCAAAGCTGGAAGATCCGGATCGGTAATCTCCATCTTGATCTCGGACCCGTCGTTGAGCAGACGGGCAAACTTGACCTTCCCGGCCAGGTCCCGCAGGTGCAGATGCCCAAAAGGCCAGGCCAACAGGTGCAGATAGGCCCGATCACCGCGCTGGGTAATCACGGTTGCGGGCGGGGCTTGGATCCTGGTGGCTCCAGCACCAATAATCGATTGGCCGTGCAGCCTCATCCATTCCCCAATTCGGCTGAGGGTCTCTCGATCTCTCGGCGTTACGGCTCCGCGCGCATCCGGACCGATGTTGAGCAGAAGGTTTCCGCCCTTGGCTACGGTATCGGCGAGCATCGCCACCAGCATTTCAACGGATTTGAAGTCAAAGTTGTCCCGGTCGTAGCCCCAAGAACCATTCAACGTCTGGCACGCCTCCCACCTAACAGCCTGCCCGTTAACGGTCATCCATTCGGTCGGTTGGTACTGCTCCGGAGTAATCAGGTCTCCCGGGATCCCCAGGCGGTCGTTGATGACAATTCCGGGTTGGAGTTCGCGGCACATCTTCATGATCTCCTCAGAACCCCAGTCCTCGGGGTACTTGCCATCCCACCCGTCGCGCGGCTCCGCGTAGGTGAAATCGAAGAAGATGTAGTCGATCTTGCCGTAGTTTGTCAGAAGCTCACGGATTTGGCTATGAAGATACTGGCGATAGTTCGCCCAGTTCCGGCTTTCGTTTTGCAGCCGAGCGTCGGAGTCGTCCCGCCGAGGGTGATGGTAGTCGATCGTGTAGTCGGGGTGGTGCCAGTCAATCTGGGAATAATAGATTCCCACCTTCAGGTCTTCCGCCCGAAGGGCTTCCACCCACTCCCGCAAGAGGTCGCGCCCGGCATAGTTTACCGAGTTGTAGTCGGTCAGTTTGGTGTCGAACAGGCAAAACCCATCGTGATGCTTCGAGGTCATGACCGCATACTTCATCCCGGCTTCTTTCGCGGCCCGCGCGATGGCACGAGCATCAAACAAGTCGGGATCAAAGAACTGCGCATAGCGCTCGTAATCCACCACCGGCGTCCGCTCACGGGTCATAACCCACTCGTGTCGAGCCGCGACAGAATAAATGCCGTAGTGCACAAACAGGCCGAAGCGATCGTGGTCGAACCAGGCTCCATTGGTGCCAGTGACGGGTTGTTGCATCACCTTAATCTAAACCTCTCCGTCGAGTATGATGAAAGTTATCGACTTACGTCGACATGAGATACGCTACCGGGACTTCGTGCGATTCGCCACGGCACAAAGATAACGAAACTATAACAGTGTGAGCAGAACTACCCTGAAAACTTCGTTCAGAGTCCGACGAAAGTAGTAGGATCGTCGCAGTTCGAGCACATCGGGAGGCCGATAATCATGACCAGAACTAACAGGGCCGAACCTCCTTCGGTCCGGGCCCAGATAATCTCAGCCATCTCTGGCGGTTTGGCCGAAACAAGAGTGGACCTAGCCAAACACCTGCAGCTAGCACCCTCCACAGTCTCTGTTCACGTGCACGATCTTTTGGCCGAAGGAGTCCTCAGCGAAGAGGGCCAGGCCGACTCAACCGGGGGCCGACCCGCAAAAATCCTGCGTCTATTGGCGCCAGCAGGGCATCTCCTAGTAGCTGAACTGGGTGGGACTCACGCCAGACTGGGTTTGGCCGACCTAACCGGGAAACTGCTAGCAACGGTCGAGCGGCCAATCAACATCGAGGACGGGCCGGACGCGGTGTTTGACACCCTGACCGAGTACTTCGGTGACCTAGAAGCTGACTACGGCCACACTTCGGCTCGACGAGGGGTCTGCGTTGGGCTTCCCGGACCGGTGGATGTAGCAAAAGGCCGTGTGGAAACTCCATCACGAATGCCAGGCTGGAACCATTACCCAGCCGGACGCCAGCTTCGAGACCGGCTCGGCACCCACGCGTTGATAGAGAACGACGCAAACCTCCTCGCCCTGGGCCAGGACAGCCTGCACCCCGGATTGTCCTCTTCGATCACGGTGAAGGCTGGGACCGGAATTGGGGCCGGGTTGGTGATCGGCGGAGCTCTCCACCACGGGGCCACCGGGATGGCTGGCGACCTGTCCCATGCTCGCCTGCCAGATGCAGGGGATATCCTCTGCGCCTGTGGCAACACCGGGTGTCTGGAGACTGTCGCCTCCGGCGCTGCCCTGGTTCGGGAAATGCGCGCCACCGGTTACGACGTCACCAACCTAAGTGAGATTGTCGAGCTAGCTAATAACGGCGACGGGCTGGCTACCTCTCTGGTTCGCGGGGCCGGTCGCCACCTGGGCGAAATGCTCTGCCCCATCGTTGGCTTCACCAATCCCCAGGCCGTGTACCTGGGCGGGCTGCTTTCAACGCTCGAACTCTGTGTGGCCTCCGTTCGAAGCCAGCTCTACGACGGCTCCCACCCGGCCGTGACCAAAAACCTGATCATTGATCGAACTGGCGAAGGACCGGACCTGGCCCTAATTGGCGGCGCCCGGCTCCTAGCTCAGACCATCCTGGCCGAATCTGCCCGGTAACCACCCAGCTTTCTAGCTGTGACTCTCCAGAAACTGCTTCAGGACTACCGCCTGATTGTCAGTCTCATCTCGAGCCGAGTACACCAGGGTGACCACCGGGTGCTGCGCCACCAACTCGCGCAACTGGGCTACCGCCTCGGGATTGTTCTCCAGTTCGGCGGTGTATCGCCGAGTAAACTCAGCCATTTTCTCCGGGTCGTGGCCAAACCATTTGCGGAGCTCTGTTGACGGAGCCACTTCCTTCAACCACAGGTCCAGGTGGGCTTTCTCCTTCGACTCTCCCCGGGGCCAGATCCGGTCCACCAGGACGCGATACCCGTCCTCACCTGCGGCTGGCTGATAAACCCGTTTGATTCTGATTTCGCCCATTGCAGCTCTCCTTTGTTCATTTCGATTCTCACACCGACAGACTTTCCGGTCCAGCGCTAGATTTGGTTTCGATTGAGCGCCCGTTCGTGTCAGACTTGAGGGGTTGGCGCCAACAAATATGGGAGGACACGTGCGCGCACTGCGAAAAGTCACCGAAGGACCGGGGCTAGAACTGGTCGACATTCCCGAGCCAACGCCCGGCTGGGGCGAAGTGAAGATCAGGGTGGAGCGCACGGGACTGTGCGGCACCGATCTGCATCTGTACCGGTGGGACGGGGGTGCGCCCGGATCGCTCACTCCTCCCCAAACTCTGGGCCACGAGTTTTGCGGCGTCATTGTCGAGTTAGGCAAGGGCCTGGTGGATGAGAACGGGCCCGATTCGCTTCAGGTGGGGCAGCGGGTCAGCGTTGAAGGCCACGTGGTGTGCGGCCGATGCCGCAACTGTCGCGCGGGGCGCGGCCACATGTGTGTCCGCTCAATTGGCATTGGGGTGAACCGCGACGGCGCCTTTGCGGACTACGTGGTGGTCCCAGCGTCAAATGTCTGGGTTCAGCCAGACACTATTGATTCCGAATTGGGCGCACTTTTCGATCCCTTTGGCAATGCGGTTCACACTTGCCAGCAGGTGGAACTCACCGGGCAGGACGTCCTCATCACCGGGGCCGGACCGATCGGGATTATGTGCGTAGCTTTGGCCAAGCACTCCGGCGCCCGCCATGTAGTTATCACTGACCTGAATGAGGAACGTTTGGAGCTGGCCCGCTCCGTAGGTGCCGACCGCGCCCTGGTTCCCAGCAAGGAAGCCCTGGCTGAAGCCATGTCGGACCTGCGAATCCGCGAGGGGTTTGACGTGGGCTTGGAAATGTCGGGTGCCCCCGCCGCCCTGCAGACCCTGGTCGACTACTGTAACCACGGGGCCACGCTGGCACTGCTGGGCCTGCCCGCGGGTCCTTTCGCCATTGATTGGGGCAAAGTGATCACCCGCATGCTCACCATCAAAGGCGTCTACGGCCGAGAAATGTATGACACCTGGTACCTGGCCACGTTCCTGACTGAGACTTCACCTGCCCTCCGGGAGGCCCTCCGCTCGGTCATCACTCACCGGTTCAAGCCCGACCAGTGGGAGGAAGCGTTTGCGGCGGCCGCCTCGGGCCACGCCGGCAAGATCATCATCGACTGGGAGAACTGAATCGTGTACACCAATCGCAGCCAACTAATTGCAGAACTGGACAGCATCCGGGCCGCAGGCCTCTATAAGGAAGAGCGGGCCCTCACCACTCCCCAGGGTGCCCACGTCGAGACCGCCACCGGCCCCGCCCTGAACTTCTGCGCCAACAACTACCTGGGATTGGCCGACGACCCTCGGATCGTGCAGGCCAGCCGCGACTCATTGGACCGCTGGGGCTACGGGCTCTCGTCCGTGCGTTTCATCTGCGGAACGCAGGATCAGCACCTGGCCTTAGAACGGGAGCTGGCCCAGTATTTGCGGCGCGACGACGCGATCTTGTTTTCCTCCTGCTTTGACGCGAACGGCGGGATCTTTGCCGCCCTGTTCGGCCCGAACGACGCCATCATCTCCGATGCGCTCAACCACGCCTCCCTGATCGACGGGATCCGCCTGAGCAAAGCTCAGCGCTACCGGTACCAGAATCGGGACCTGGAGGATTTGCGGACCCAACTGAGCACCGCTCGCGCGCAGGGAGCCCAGACCATCGTCATTGTCACCGACGGAGTCTTCTCGATGGACGGGTACTACGCTCCCCTCCCTGGGATCTGCGACCTGGCCGAGGAGTTTGAAGCCCTGGTGATGGTGGACGACTCCCACGCCACCGGCTTTGTTGGCCCCGAAGGACGCGGGGTCGCGGCCAGGTACGGGGTGGAGGATCGAGTCGACATCTTGACCGGCACGCTGGGCAAAGCCCTGGGCGGGGCCTCCGGTGGCTACGTGGCGGCTCATCAGGAGATCGTTGATCTGCTTCGTCAGCGCGCCCGGCCGTACTTGTTTTCCAACACTCTGGCACCCTCTATTGTCGCTGGCGCGCGGGAGGCACTTCGGTTGGCCAGCCAGGCGGATCAGGCCCGCGCCCACCTGGACGAGGTGTCCGAGCTGTTCCGCCAACTAATGGAGGACGCCGGGTTTGAGTTGCTGCCCGGTTCCCACCCGATCGTGGCGGTCATGTTCCCCGGGGACGACGGTGCTCACCTGGCCACCGCTGTGGCCAGCAAGATGCTGGAACTCGGCGTCTACGTGACCGCTTTCAGTTTCCCGGTGGTTCCGCGTGGGGAAGCCCGAATCCGGGTCCAACTCTCCGCCGCCCACAGCGAAGCAGATGTGCGCCAGTGCGTCTCCGCGTTTACTGCTGCCCGCGCCGCGGTGAGCTGATCGGGGCCAGTCGCCTAGTTCAACTGTGACCTGAGCCGATAAACTGGTCGGGTGAAGATTGACCCGAAACCCTGCGTCGTTCTCGTCAACCTTGGAACCCCGGAGCAGCCGGAGCCGCCAGCGGTTCGGCGCTACCTGCGCCAGTTCCTGTCCGACCGCCGGGTAGTGGAAACGCACCCGGCTCTTTGGCGCCCAATCCTCGAGGGCATCATCTTGCGAGTGCGCCCCCGCGCCTCTGCCGCCAAATACCAGCAGGTGTGGGGCGAGCACGGATCGCCGCTGATGCACTTCACCGTCCGCCAGGCCGAGGAGGTTGATCGCCAGCTCGAGGGACGGGTCGAGGTCCGCCACGCGATGCGCTACGGCCAACCCTCGGTGGGAGCCGTGCTCCAGCAGCTGCATGATGAGGGGTTCCGCCGCCTCCTGCTCGTGCCCCTTTACCCCCAGTTTTCCGCCACCACTTCCGCCACGGTGACCGACGAGGTGGCTCGCTGGTCGATCCGGTCCAGAGACCAGTTCGAGCTGCGGCAACTGCGCTCCTTCCCCACTCATGACGGATACGTTTCCGCCCTGGTGGAGGCGATCAAGGGCCATTGGGAGCACCGCGGCCGGCCCGATTTTGCCGCCGGCGATCGCCTGGTGTTGAGCTACCACGGGATTCCAGTTTCGATGGCCGAGGCGGGTGACCCCTACCCCTCCGAGTGCACCGCCACCACCGAAGCTGTTCGCGCCCGACTGGGACTGGGACCCGACCAGGTCCTCCACACCTACCAGTCCGTTTTCGGTCCGGCCGAATGGCTCAAGCCCGCCACCATTGACACGGTGGCAGCCCTGGGGAAGAGAGGCACCCGCCGGGTGGACGTGATCTGCCCCGGCTTTGTCTCCGACTGTCTGGAGACGCTGGAGGAGATCGATATGGAGAACCGGACGGCGTTCGTCGAGGCGGGCGGCGACGAGTTTCACTATCTGCCGTGGGGTAACGACCGGCAACCCTGGACCCGAGCGCTGTCCAATCTGGTCCAGGAAAGCCTCACCGGCTGGCTCTAAGGCAACTGCGCCCAGCCCCTCCCCCTCGTCAACCCGTAAAAGTCGAAACAATTCGAAAGCCATCGCACCCGGCCCGGCCGCCGAGCGCACCCAACCGGAGTCAACCCGGCTCAAACTGAGCAAATTCAACGCAGAAACGGGGTTGAAATCAGGGCGGGAGCTGATACGATTGTCCCGTAGTCACCTTTCGGTTAGATTTTGATTACCATTCGTGGGACTTACGAATCAGATCGAGAGGCCAGCCGAGACCTACACCTGCGCGAGGAAGCGAAGAATGACGAAGACAGCATCTCCCGAGCCGACTGGGCCGCACTTTTTCGCCGCTGCCGATCTGGGAGCGTCGAGCGGACGCGTCATCCTGGGGCGCCTGGAGGACGGGCGCATTACGTTGGCAGAGATGGCCCGATTCCCCAACGGGCCGGTGGAACACGAAGACGGAATCCACTGGGATTCCCAGCATCTGTTCACCTCAATTGTCGAGGGAATCAAGCGGGCCCAGGTCGCGGCCGAGGGCCAACTGACCTCCGTCGGGGTGGACACCTGGGGGGTGGACTACGGTCGCCTCGACGAGGACGACCAGCTGATTGAAGAGCCGTTCCACTACCGGGACGATCGGACCGTCGGCGTGGTGGAGTCGTTCTTCTCGCGCCTGCCTTCCGCGGAACTCTACGCCGCTTCGGGCCTGCAGGTGAACCCGTTCAACACCGTGTTCCAGTTTGCTGCCGATCGGGATCAGGCCGGCTGGGAGCGAACCCAGACCATTTTGTTCACTCCCGATCTGCTCACCTTCTGGCTCTGCGGCCAGAAGCGGGCGGAGGTCACCATCGCCTCCACTTCCGGGATCCTGGACCCACGGACCCGCCAGTGGTCCCCAAAACTGATTGAGCATCTGGAGCAGGAATACTCGATTCCGGCCGGGCGGATGCTGGCCGAGCTGGTGGAGCCGGGAACGGTGGTCGGGGAAACCAAGCCGGGGCTACTGCCGACCCCGGTGAAAGTGGTGGCGGTCCCCTCGCACGACACCGCCTCGGCCGCGGCCGCCATTCCCGCCCAAACACCAAATTTCGCCTTCATTTCTTCCGGCACCTGGTCGCTGGTGGGGCTGGAACTAACCAGCCCGGTCCTGACCCCGGAGAGCGAGGCCGCCGACCTGACCAACGAGTTGGGCGCCGACGGCACCGTCACCTACCTGCAAAACATCATGGGCCTGTGGGTGCACAACGAGTGCCGCCGGGTCTGGGCCGAGCGCGGCCAGGACACCGACCTTCGACAGCTAATCGAAGCCGCCGCGCAGCTCCCTGCCCTCCAGGTCGTGGTGAACATCAACGATGAGCGACTGTTCCCACCCGGGGACATGCCGGCTCGGCTCCGCATGTTGGCTGCCGAAACCGGGCAGGAACTGCCCGACGACCCGGTCGCAATCACGCGCTGCATCCTGGATTCGCTCGCCCTGGCCTATCGCAACGCCATTTTCACCGAGCAGGAGCTGGCCGGCAAACAGGTGGAAGTAGTCCACATTGTTGGCGGCGGCTCCAAGAACGAACTGCTCTGCCAGCTGACGGCAGATGCGACCGGCCTGCCCGTCGTGGCCGGCCCCAAGGAAGGCACCGCCCTCGGCAATCTGCTGATGCAGGCGCGGGCGTGCGGATACATCGACGGCGATCTGCCGGCCCTGCGGGCGGTGGCGCGCGCATCGGTCGAGGTCACCACCTACCAACCCGGCCACCTGGGCCTGCCCACCGCCGCCTGGGAAGACGCGAATCGCCGCGCATTTCCCTACAAGAAATAGCCCCCGCCCCTAGGGAGAAGCCTCATGACCAACACACCGATCGTCAACACTCACGTTCACTTCCCACCCAACTTCTCCGCCTACGCCACGGTGGCTGAGGCGGTCGAAGCCGGGCGCGCCCAGCAGGTGGCCGCCATCGGGATCTCCAACTTTTACGACCAGAGCGTCTACGAACTGTTCCGCGACCAGGCCGCCCAAGCCGGGATCACCCCGCTCTACGGCCTGGAGTTCATCACCCTGGTGCCCGAGTTGGCCGAGCAGGGCGTGCGCGTCAACGACCCGTCCAACCCGGGCCGGATGTACCTGTGCGGCAAAGGAATCAACCCGTTCAAGGTCAAGTCAGCCCGCGCCCAGGAAATCGCCGACAAGATTCGAACCGGCAATGACGAACGCGCCGCGGCCATGGTCAACCAGCTGGCCGCCTGGTGCGCCGAAAACGGCCTGGACACCGGACTGACACCGGAATCCATCGCCGAGGCGGTCGCGGACCGGGCCGGGGTGCCGGCGCAGTGGGTTTCCCTGCAGGAGCGCCACATCGCCAGTGCCTTCCAGCAGGTAATCAGCGCCCTGCCGGAACTGGAACGACACGGAATTCTCACCCGGCTCTACGGCGGGATCGAGCCGACCGTGGACCTGGAAGATGCCGCCGCCCTCCAGGGAGAGATCCGCACCCGGATGCTGAAAACCGGCACCCCCGGCTTTGCCCCCGAGGTGCCGCTCAGCTTCGATGAGGCCTACGAGTACATCCTGGAAATGGATGGGATCCCCGTCTACCCAACGCTGGCTGACGGCACCAACCCCATTTGCCCGTTCGAGGATCCTGCCCCCGAGTTGGCCCAGCGCCTGCGGGCACGCGGAATCCAGATGGCGGAGCTGATCCCCATCCGCAATACGTCGGCCTGCGTGGACCGCTATGTCCGGGCCTTCACTGAAGCCGGCCTACTGGTCATCGCCGGAACCGAACACAACACGCCCGAACAGATTCCGCTGGAGCCGGCCTGCGTGGACGGGCCGGTCTCTGACTATGCCCGCCAAGCTTTCTTCGATTCCGCCTGCGTGATCGCCGCCCACCAGCATCTGGTCAGCCAGGGCCGGCCCGGATACGTGGATCGCACCGGCCGCATGGTCGGGGACCCGGTTGAGTTGGCCCGGCTCGGCGCGCGGCTTCTGGCTCGGGACGAGGCGGCCGAGCGGCTGATCCTCACCCGGGTGGCGCCCGCACTGCGCGGGGCCCTGGCCCAGGGGGACCGGCTACCCGTGGTCACCTCGTCCACTGCCCCGGCCGTTCGAGCAGCCGAGGCGGAGGAGCTGGCCGCGGCCGGCGCACTGGTGCTGGAGCTGGACCCAACCCAAGATTTGGTCGAGCAGACGCTGGCCCAGCTTGGCCAGGAGCGCCCAGCAATCGTGGCTCTCCCGGGTCAACTGGCCCTGGCCACCGGCTCGGATCTGGCCACCGCCAGCGCCCGGATGCAACAGTTCCTCCAACGCCTGACCACCGGCTCGGAAACCGAAATTGAGCCCACCGAGGCGGCCGACGCCACCCCTGACACATCGGGCACGGGTCGCCTCGCCGGCAAAGTGGTGGTGGTGACCGGCGCGGCCCAGGGCTTCGGCTTGGGCATCGCGCAGGAGCTGATCACCCAGGGGGCCTCGCTGGTGCTGGCGGACCTGAACGTAGCCCAAGCCCAGCAGGAAGCGGATCGTCTCTGCGCCGAACACGGAGACGGGCGGGCCGTCGCCCTGGCGGTGAACGTCTCGGATGAGCATTCGACAAAGCGTTTCGTCGCCGAAGTCTGCCAGCTGTTCGGGGGCATCGACGTGTTCGTCTCCAACGCTGGCGTGCTGCGCGCCGGCTCGGTCCTGGACCAGCCGGTGGGCGAGTTTGACCTGGTCACCTCGGTGAACTATCGCGGCTACTTCCTCTGCGTGCAGGCGGCAGCCCCGATCATGGCCGTCCAGAACCGGGTTCGGCCCGACCTGTGGTTCGACATTGTCGAGATCAACTCCAAGTCCGGCCTGGAGGGGTCCAAGCGGAACTTCGCCTATGCCGGCTCGAAGTTCGGGGGGATTGGACTGACCCAATCATTTGCCCTGGAGCTGGTCGAACACGGCATCAAGGTGAACGCCATCTGCCCGGGAAACTACCTGGACGGGCCGCTGTGGATGGACCCGGAACGCGGACTGTTCGTCCAGTACCTGGCGGCAGGCAAGGTCCCCGGCGCCACCACCGTGGACGAAGTCCGCGCCTTCTACGAAGCCAAAGTCCCGATGAATCGGGGCTGTGTGCCGGCCGACCTGGCTAAAGCCATCTACTACATCGTCGATCAAGACTACGAAACCGGCCAGGCGGTGCCCGTCACCGGCGGCCAGAACATGCTGAACTGACTCGGCTAACTGACCCTAAGGAGCAATCATGAGCAAGCAGATTCCCCCCACGCAGCACGCCGTGCAGTTCGTGGGCGTGAAGGAAGCAATCGTCAACCCCGCCAAACCAATGTACGAGGTTGGGCCCAAGCAGATTCTGGTCGAAGTGGAGGCCTGCGGGATCTGCTTCTCAGACATCAAACTGATCAACGCCTTTGACCACCACCCGCGCAAGAGCGAGGTCGTGGCTGGGCTGACCGATGCCGAACTGGCTGAAATCCCCTCCTACCAGCCCGGCTCCCTCCCGGTGGTTCCCGGTCACGAGCCGGTTGGCACCGTCGTTCGAGTCGGCGAACAGGTCACCGACGTCAAGGAAGGCGACCGCTTTCTGATTCAGACCGACTACCGGCACCTGCCGACGGTCGCCTCCAACGCTGCCTTTGGGTACAACTTTGACGGGGCCCTGCAGCAGTACGTCGTGATGGACGAGCGGGTAATCACCGATCCGGTGACCGGCGAGTCTTTCCTGATTCCGGTCTCTGACGCCCCCTCGGCCTCTGCCGTCGCCCTGATTGAGCCGTGGGCTTGCGTTCAGGCCGCCTACCACTGGACCGAGCGCCAGCAGCTGAAGGCTGGCGGTCAACTCCTGCTGGTGGTCGGAGCCGGCCGACAGGTTGACGGGGTCGAAGAACTGGTGGCCGACTCGGCCCCGGGCGCAGTCACCGCAGTTGGGGCCGACTACCCCGGCGCGACCACCGCCGCCAGCCTGGAAGAACTGGGCGAGCAGAAGTTCGACGACATCATCTACTTTGGGGCCAACCCGGACGTAATCGAACAGCTAGAGACGATGCTGCCCGCCAAGGGGATCCTGAACGTGGTTCTGGGCGGAGAGCGGATTTCGCGCCCGACCAAGGTGGACGTGGGCCGGATCCACTACGACCTGATCCGCTACACGGGTACTCGCGGCAACTCGGCTGCAGATGGCTACCGGCGGATTCCGGCAACTCCCCAGATTCGGCCCGGGAACAAGGTGGCCATTGTCGGCGCGGCCGGCCCGATGGGGCTGATGCACTCGATGCTAACCGTGGTCTCCGGAGTTCCCGGCATCACCATGGATGCGGTGGATGTCGACGATGCCCGCCTGGCTCGGCTGGAAGAGGTGGTGGCCCCGGCCGCAATCAAACACCAGGTGCCAGCCACGTTCCGGAACTCGAAGGAACAGCCGTTGGACCCCGGGTACGACTACGTCGCCGTCATGGTGCCGGCCCCCTTCCTTGTAGCTCAGGCGGTGGAGATCGCCGCCCCGGGCGCCATCGTCAACGCCTTCGCGGGCTTCCCGATCGGCACTTCGGTTGAACTGGATACCGACAAGATGGTGGGAGACGGCATTTACATGACCGGCACCTCTGGCTCGCGCATCGTGGACATGGTGCAGATCAAGCAGAAGTTGGAAGCCGGGATCATCGACACCAACGTGTCCCTCTGGGCGGTGTCGGGTATCGCCGGCGTGTCAGAGGCGCTCTCGATGGTCGAGAACCGAACCTCGGGCGGCAAGATCATGGTCTACCCGCAGCTTGGAGAGCTCGGCGTCGTCAAACTGTCGGAGATGGCTGAGGCTCTGCCCGAGGTAGCGGCCGAGATGGTCGATGGCAACTGGACCCGCGCGGCCGAAAAGATGCTGCTGCAGGTCGCCCGCTAAGCTCGGCGACGTCGGCCGAAACCGTTTAGTTCGGGGATTCCCCGGGACAACTGGCCCCACCTCACGTCCATTGGTCCGCGAGGTGGGGCCTTTGGGTTGGTGGTTTCGGGGTGGCGGTTTTGGGGTGGCGGAGCTCCCAAATACCCCTCACACGAGGGCCGAAGAGTCCAAAACTCATCGATCCACCAACATTTGCCGGTGCGACCTGTCGGATCGTGGCAGAAGACCGGCAAACATACCCAAACGCTGGCAAAACCACCACCCACACGCCCAAACCGGGTCAAACCCCCAACGTTTGCCAGCGTTCAGACACGTTTGCCACAGCTCCCATCTGGCCATGGCTCACTCCGCTTGCCAACCCGAGGAACGCGTCCAGGAATCGCCCCAAGTTTTCCACAGTTCACCTGCAGCAGTGATAGTTTTTCGATCCGGTGTCTTACTAGATGCATGACATTGAACTTGGACGACCTCATGTATCAGAAATCCAACGGTGCGCGGATAGACAACGCATTGATTCGACAGGAGAGCCTGATTCGGATCCGGCGCGGAGTCTACTTGCCTGCCAGCCTCCTTCCTGCCACCTACCAAGCTTGGCAAGTCAGACAGGCAATCTCAGTCGCTCGAGCCTTGTCAACTACTGCAGTTAGCAAATCAGAAGAGCCCCCAATCATGACGCTGGAATGTGCCCTGCTCCTTCGAGGCCTGCAAATATGGAACAACACCCCCAACATCACTTTTCGCCGACAAGGGGTGCCCAGTCACCCCTCACCTCGAGAGCTCCCGCTGGTTAACGTGCGGGGAATGAAGATCGGAGCTGTCACGGAACGTCAGCTTCGAACCAAGTCTGCACCGGCTGAGGTCGAGCAAGTTGGAAAGATCTGGACGCCAACACTCCCATCTCTCGCACTAGACGTCGCTCGGAACCTGGTCCCATTCCATGCGGTGGTCGCAGTGAGCTCGATCCTTCGGGAGCTTTCGCAGTACAACCGTTTTGAGCGCGCCAAGTCTACCCAAGTGTGCAGGATCCTGAAACAGGAGTTGGCCGACGATTTTCGACACCAGGGCAATCCATGGCACCAGGAACAAGGCCTGTCTGTGCTACGGGCTGCCGACGGGGCAATCGAGTCGCCCGGAGAGGGCTTCCTCCTTTGGATTCTGCACGGACTTTTGGAAAGCTCAGCTCTTCGAGATGAGATCGTCTGCCAGTGGCCAATCACAATCCAGGGGCGGCGCTACTACGCCGACGTAGCGCTCCCTAATCTTAAGGCGCTCTTTGAGTTTGATGGCTACTCGAAGGTTGACGGGAAGCGTCACCAGTTTGTGGAGCGTCAGCGCCTCCTGGTTGAAGCTGGCTGGCACATTCTCAGAGTCGAGCTCAGGGAGGTCAGCACCCCTCGCACCGCGACATTGCGGGTGAAAGCATTTCTGGAGTCACTCGGCGTTCACACCCCAAATCACTGGGGGCGTTGGTGGGCAGAAACCTCAAGAACTTCGCGCCAGCTGTAGCCCAACATCAATTGACTGCCCGCGAGCCGGTACCTCCGGCCCTCACCGCTCGCTCCTCTTTCGATTCTCATTTGCCTACCTCGCACGTGACTCGCACCGAAAACTGGCTGAGGCCCGGCCGACATCAGACCTATGTCCCACCCGAGGCGGGGTTCACCAGTAGAATGACCTGCACACCACAAAAACTGCTGTTATGAATCCCTTGCGAAATAATGTCGAGAATCGGTAGAATCGTAAGTAATCGAAAAGGAGTATCAAAGATGAGCGAACGCAGTGAGAGAGAGCGTTACATCCTCGATCTGCTGGCCCAAGATGGGTCCCTCTCGGTCACCGCTTTGTCCCGCGACCTCGGAGTCTCCGAAGTCACCATCAGAGCCAACTTGAAGGCGCTGGAACAGCAAGGTCTGCTGTCCCGGACTTGGGGCGGTGCCAAACCGACCTCCATGCTGAACGTGTTGGACCGGGTCAAAGTGAATGAAGCTCAGAAAGAGCGGATCGCGGCGGCCGCCGCCGCATTGGTGCGCGACGACGATCGCATCATGATTGAAGCCGGCACGACAAACGCTCTGATCGCGAAGTACCTGACAGGTCGGCGCGGCGTGCAGATCGTGACCAACTCGCTTTTGCTGCTCACCTATGCCCGAGCCAACCGCGACTTAGACATCTTGCTTACCGGCGGTCAGTTCATGCGAGAGACAGAGTCGATGGTCGGCCCCACGGCTCTCAGCATGGTGCGAAAGTTCAATGCGCGCCTGGCATTTGTCTGCACCGACGGGTTCACCGCCGATCGCGGCATCACTACCCGCTACGCCGAGGGAGCCGCTGTGAGCGCTGCCATGGCCAAGCAGGCCGAAGAAGTCTGGATGGTTGCCGACTCGTCCAAGTACGGGCGGGCCGGGTTCGTCAATGTCCTCGAGATGGATGATCTCAGCGGGATCATCACCGACACGGGTCTGGGATCCGAATCGAAAGAAGTGCTTGAAGGGTCTGTCCCCGTGGTACAGACCGTCTGACAACGTAGAGCGAAGGGAACTCTCATGGCAGAAATCGTGGTTATGCCCGCCTTGGGCAACTCCGTGGAATCCAGTCTGATCAGCGAATGGTTGGTTCAGGTGGGTGACACGGTCAATGAGAACACACTGCTGTGTGCCATTGAAACCGACAAATCCAGCATGGAGGTTCCCGCCGGCGTAGCCGGTGTCGTCCTGGCTTTGCTGGCGGAAGAGGGCGACGATGTGCCCGTCAAACAGCCAATCGCCGTCGTGGGCGAGGAGGGGGAGACGGTCGATCCGGCTCTGCTCGGCGATGCCGGCGCCGCTTCCGAGCCCGACTCCACCGATGAGGCACCCGCCCAGTCCGACCCGGCCGCTTCGGAGGCGCCAACGTTGGCTGCCCCCACCTCACCGCAATCGGGCGCCCGAGTCTCGGACTCTGATTCACCCGTCTCGCCGCGCGCCCGGAACCTGGCCTACGCCCAGGGTGTGGCCGCTAACAAGCTGCAAGGGACCGGCCCGCACGGCCGCGTCATTGCCCGCGACGTCGAGGCAGCAATCGCAGCTGGCCCAGGTCTAACCCGAGGGGCCCGGGCGGAAGCCGACGGCTTCGTGCCCGGTCGTACCGGTTCGGGAATCGGCGGCCGCGTCACCCGCGCGGATCTGGCCTCCATCCCGACTGAGGAAACGTCCGCACCCGCTACGGCCAGCCAGTCCACCGGCCAGGCCACCGGCCAAGACTTCCCCGGAGCCTTCACTCAGGCTCCACTCAAGGGAGTCCGAAAGGTCATTGCCGACCGGATGATGAGCTCGCTGCAGAACTCGGCTCAGCTCACCTTGGACACGACCGCCCCGGCGGACGGATTGTTAGCGCTGCGCAAGAAGCTGAAGAACGCCCCCGAGAACCTGGGCCTGAACCAGGTTACTATCGGCGACTTGATCGGCTATGCGGTGGTCAAAACCCTGGTCCGCTACCCAGCGTTGAACGCTCACCTGGACGGTGGCACCCTCACCACTTTCGACTCGGTCCACCTCGGCATTGCGGTCGACACCCCCCGCGGACTGCTGGTTCCGACCGTGCGCTTCTCCGAGGCGATGACCCTGCGTCAGTTCTCCAGCGAATCCAAGCGGGTGGCCTACGGTGCAATTGACGGTGACCTGGATCCGACACTCCTGGCGGGCGGAACTTTCACCGTCACCAACCTGGGGTCGTTCGGGATCGAAGCATTCACCCCGGTTCTGAACGCGCCGCAGGTATCCATCCTGGGTGTTGGCGCTATCACCCCCCGGCCCAAGCTGAACGCGGACGGCTCGGTTGGGATTGAGAACCGCGTGTGGCTCTCTCTGACCATGGATCACCAAGCGTACGACGGGGCCGACGGGGCCCGGTTCCTCAAAGACCTCTCCGAGGCGATCGCTAACATCGAGCTCACGGTTCTGGGCTAGGAAGGCAAGACAGTATGAGTGACTACGACGTCATCATCATTGGAGGCGGCCCGGGCGGATACCTGGCAGCCGAACGACTTGGGCACGCGGGCAAGAAGGTGCTGCTCGCCGAACGAGAGTCCCTGGGCGGCACCTGTCTGAACGTCGGGTGCATCCCCACCAAGTCCCTCTTGAACTCAGCCAAGCTCTACCGGCACGCCCTGGACGGTGCCCGCTTCGGTGTTACCGCTACCAACGTGGAGTTCGACTGGACCACGGTCCAAAGCTGGAAAGCTGAAGTCGTCAAAACTCTGGTCGGCGGCGTCGGCATGGCCGAGAAACGGGCTGGGGTCGAGGTGGTCAAAGCTCACGCAAACCTGGTTCGTCCCGGCGTCGTCGAAATTGGCGGGGCCGAGAAGACTGCCGACCATGTCATCGTCGCTACCGGTTCAGAACCGGTAATGCCGCCAATTCCCGGGGCCAAGGACAACCCGAAGGTGGTCGACTCTACCGGCCTGCTGGCGGTGGCCGAAGTCCCGGCCCGGCTCGCCGTCATTGGCGGGGGCGTCATCGGCGTTGAGTTCGCATCGCTCTTTGCGGCCTTTGGCTCTCAGGTCGAGGTGATCGAGATGCTTCCCGAAATCGTCCCCTTCATGGACGACGAGGTGGCCGCCCAACTGCGAGCTGGGATCGAAGGCGTCACCTTCCGACTCGGGTGCAAGGTGGAGCGAATCGACGGCTCGAACGTCGTCTACACTGACCGCGATGGGCAGGAACAGACGGCCCCCGCCGACCTGGTCCTGATGGCTGTTGGCCGCCGCCCAGTCCTGCAGGGCTGGGGCGCCCAGGAGGCCGGCCTGGACTTCACTCCGCGGGGTCTGAAGACCGACGAGTACTGCCGGACCAATCTGCCCGGCGTTTGGGCGGTGGGCGACGTGACCGGAAAGAGTCTGCTGGCACACGCCGCCTACCGAATGGCAGACATTGTTGCCGCTCACATTCTGGATCCGCAGGCTGCGACCGCCAGCGGCCAACGCTTCCGCTCGCACACGGTCCCGTGGGCGGTCTATTCCATGCCGGAAGCGGCCGGGGTCGGACTGACCGAGGCTGAGGCGAAGGCAGCTGGCCACAACGTCACCTGCGCTACCGTCCCCCTCGTCCTTTCGGGTCGGTTCGTGGCCGAGAACGGGCTGAAAGCTCCCGGCGCGGTCAAGTTGGTCGCAGATTCTCAGACCAGGGCCGTCCTGGGAATCCACATGCTCGGCCCCTACGCCCCCGAAACCATTTGGGGAGCAGCCGGCATCCTCGAATCCGAGTTCACGGTCGACGACCTGCGTCAGGTCGTCTTCCCCCACCCCACCGTCTCTGAAGGAATCCGCGAAGCCGCCTGGGCTGTGCGCGACTAGGAAGGTATTTACACAAGATGGCTAAGCAACTTGAAATCGATCCGAAGAAGGTCCGCGAGTCCGGCGAGATCCTCACCCCGCCTATCCCGGTCAACGCCTACCAGCCCGACTGGAAGGCAGAGACCGCGCGCTACGGTGAAGACGGCCTGGTGAACATGCTCAAAGACATGATCACCATCCGCACCTTCGAGAACATGCTGAACTCGATCAAAACTCAGGGCGGCTGGAACGGCATTGAGTACAACCACAAGGGCCCGGCTCACCTGTCCATGGGACAGGAAGCGGCCGTAGTTGGCCAGGCCGCTGAGCTGGATGCGGATGACTTCATCTTCGGCTCGCACCGCTCGCACGGCGAGATTCTGGCCAAGTCCTTCTCTGCCGCTCGCAAGCTGGGACCCCAGAAGGTGCAGGAGATCATGGCTTCGTTCCTCGGTGGCGATACCCTCCACTGGGCCGAACAGATCCCCCATCAGGGCGAGGCCGACCTGATCGACAACTTCATCCTCTTTGGGACCCTGGCCGAGATCTTTGCCCGCAAGGCCGGCTTCAACCGGGGCATGGGCGGTTCCATGCACGCGTTCTTCTCTCCCTTTGGTTCGATGCCCAACAACGCCATTGTTGGCGGCTCGGCTCCGGTCGCCACCGGCTCGGCACTGTTCAAACGGATCAACCGCCAGCCCGGCATTGTGGTCGCTAACATCGGAGACGCTTCCATGGGCTGCGGCCCGGTGTGGGAAGCAATGATGATGTCCGCCATGGATCAGTACCGCAAGCTGTGGCGGCCCGAGGACGGTGGCAACCCGCCCATCATGTACAACTTCTTCAACAACTTCTACGGCATGGGTGGGCAAACCAGCGGTGAGACCATGGGCTACGGGATGCTGGCCCGGGTCGGCGCCGGGGTCAACCCCGAGGCCATGCACGCCGAACGGGTGGACGGCTTCAACCCGCTGGCAGTGGCCGACGCGATGCGCCGGAAGAAGGAACTGCTGCTGGCGGGCGAGGGCCCGGTCCTGTTGGACACGATCACATACCGGTTCGCCGGCCACTCCCCCTCCGACGCCTCCTCCTACCGGACGCGGGAAGAAGTCGAAGCCTTCCAGGAGATCGACTCCATCGACGCGTTTACCGCTCGCCTGGTTGATCACGGCGCGCTGACCATGGACCAGGTGAACGAGTTGCGCGCCGGCATTGAGGAGCGCCTGACCAACGTCTTGCAGGTCTCGGTGGACGACTCAAAGCTGGACCGGGTAGATGCGCAGTACATTGAGTCAGTCATGCTCTCCAACCAGAAGGTGGAGGCCTTCGGCCACGGGGAAACCCCGGAGCTGAACGAGCCGTTGGCTGACAATGCCCGGGTCAAAGCCATTGCAAAGAAGATTCGCCGGGCCACCGACGAAAACGGCAAGCCCGTCTCTAAGCTGAAGATGTACCAGTTCCGCGACGGCATTTTCGAGGCGATGGCCCACCGATTCTCTATCGACCCCACCATGGCCGCCTGGGGCGAGGAAAACCGCGACTGGGGCGGCGCCTTTGCTGCCTACCGCGGGCTGACCGAGCTGCTCCCCTACCGGCGCCTGTTCAACTCGCCAATTTCCGAGGCGGCCATCGTCGGCTCCGGGGTCGGCTACGCCCTCTCCGGAGGCCGAGCCGTCGTCGAGCTAATGTACTGCGACTTCCTGGGCCGCGCCGGGGACGAGGTCTTCAACCAGGCCGCCAAGTGGCAGTCCATGTCGGCCGGTGAGCTGAAGATGCCGCTGGTTGTGCGCGTGTCCGTGGGCAACAAGTACGGCGCTCAGCACTCGCAGGACTGGTCGGCCCTGGTGGCGCATATCCCGGGACTGAAGGTCTACTTCCCGACCACCCCCACCGACGCGAAGGGCATGTTGAACCTGGCTCTGTCCGGGACCGACCCGGTCATCTTCCTGGAGTCGCAAAAGCTCTACGACATTGGTGAACAGTTCGAGGCCGACGGGGTTCCCGAAGGGTACTACGAGACTCCCGAAGGGGAGCCGGCCATCCGCCGGGAGGGCAGCGACCTGACCATCGCCACCCTTGGGGCCACCCTGTACGGGGCATTGGAGGCCGCCGACGAACTGCAAGAGAAGTACGGCCTCTCCGCCGAGGTGATTGACCTGCGGTTCGTGGCTCCGTTGAACTACGAGAAGCTGCTCGCTTCCGTCAAGAAGACGGGTCGACTCGTCCTGGCTTCCGATGCGGTTGAGCGCGGTAACTTCCTGCAGACGGTGGCCACCACCGTCCAGAACTTGGCCTTCGATGACCTGGACGCTCCGGTGGTGGTTGTTGGCGCTCGCAATCACGTCACCCCCGCGCCCGAGTTGGAAGACCTGTTCTTCCCGCAGCCAAGCTGGATCCTGGATGCCATCAACGAGCGGATTGTGCCGCTGCCAGGGCACACCCCCACCGCCAACTACACGTCCGGTGAGGCCATCCGCCGTGGTGCTTTGGGCGTCTAGCCACAGATAGCCGAACCGCCGCTAGCAACCTTCTGCTGGCGGCGGTTTTGCTTAGCTAGGACCGCAGGGTCGACTCGCGCACCACCAGGTCCGGGTTGAACAGTTTCGAGATCCGGGGCATCTCGCCGGTCTGAGAGATGGCGTTCATAGCGCCCAGCAGCAAACTGGCGGCCTCCCGGCCCATTTGATGGGTGGGCTGACGGATGGAAGACAGCGGCACCGCGGCCGAGGCCGCAAAATCAATGTCGTCGTACCCGATGATGGCCATCTGTTCGGGGACCCGCAGGCCCCCGGCCGTCATCCCCTGCAAGAACCCCATGGCGACCAGGTCCGAGGCACAAAAGACTGCGGTCGGGCGGAACGGCAGGTCCAGTTTCAGTACCTCTTCAGCTGCTCGGCGTCCCGCCTCGGGATCCATCTGAGCGGTGGAGATTACTCGGAGCGACGCGCCCGGGTGTGCCTGAACCGCCACCTGGCACCCCCGCAGGCGATCGCGCACCTGCACCAACCGCTCGCTGGCTCCCACAAAGGCAATCCGGTGGTGGCCCTGATCGATCAGGTGGTGACCGGCCAGCAGCCCGCCGGTGAAGTTGTCGCTCCCGACGCCCGAGAACTCAGAGTTGTCCGCCTCGTCCAGGAGCACCACGGGGATCTGACGTTCCATCAGGTTGGCGGCTGAAGCCATAGCTGCCCCCACCGGGGCCATCATCACCCCGCCCACACGTTGGCGCCGGAACTGATCCAGGATCAGCTCTTCCCGCTCGGGCAGCTCGTTGGCGTTGGAAACGTTGACGATAAATCCGCGTTCGTAGAGGAACTCTTCAGCCCCGTGAAAAAGCTCGGCAAAATGCGGGTTGTAGAGGTTTGGGACCAGCATGCCGATCGTATTTGAGCGTCCCGCCCGTAACTGGCGAGCGTTCTCATTTCGCTCCCACCCAAGTTCGCGAATCGCCTCGTTCACCCGCAGCCGCGTTGCCTCCGCCACCTTGTGCGGGGCGTTCAGCACGTTCGAGACGGTCCCAATTGAGACCCCGGCGAGGGCAGCCACGTCCTTGGTGCTCACCGAGCGCTGTCTGTCTGCCACGTTCACCTTCTCACTGCCGAGTAACGCACCTGCCTAGGGGTTTACCCTAAGAATGCTACATATATTCGGCCGTTCTGGCCAGAGCACCCCCCAGAACGACCTGAAGCCGAGGTGAAGCTCATCAACTGAACTCCTCCTCGGCTCCGGCCGCGCCTGCCTATCTAGCTACTGGGTGTCACACCTTTGCTCAGAATCACGTTGGCATAGATGCGCGTCTCCGTGGTGCGAATAATGAAGTTAGCCTTCTTCGCCTCCTCGTAAAACGCGTACCGCTCCACCAAACCCACCCGATCGGCCGAGGGGTTTCCAGCGGCGGCCACCAGCTCGTCTTGCACCGCGAGCGCCTGCCCTTCCGAGTCCATCAGCTGAACGGCGTTCACATCGTCCAGCTCCAGCACCGAGCAGACCGCTGCCGTCACCTCGGGCGAGCCCTGCGCCACGTCCACCACCACATCGCTGATGCGATAGGCCGGGAAATGGGCGTCCGCAATCACCACGGTGTCGGAATGGCCCATCTGATCCAGCAGAGCCAGCAGATCGCCATTCAGAATCGGGTTGATTCCTTTGAGCATGGCTCCCCCTAGTCCTGCGGCACGTCGAAGTCGCCGGCGACGAAGACTTCCACGCCCAAATCCTGCAGGGCAACGGCCTTGGCCACCAGGGCACGAGCGGCGGTCTCCGCATCCGGAGCGTAGGCCACATTCAGGTGGTTGGCCTTGTGGCGTGCCATCAGCTGGTCGCGGGAGACGCCGGGCAGGACCGCGTGCATGATCGGCCACTCAGGGTTGGTGGCCTTCAGCCGGCGCTCGGTTTCTTCGTCGGGCAGATCCACCGCTTTGCCCACGCCCAGATCGGCCTTGAGCCGGTTGTCCTCGATGTAGACGCGCGACCAGACGATTGGACCGGCCTTGGAGGTCCCGCGCAGGGTGCCGCCGCCGAGGGGGAAGAAGACGGGATCTTGGCGCCAGGAGCTGGCCGACTTGTAGCCGTTGGGCAGGTGCGAGGCGGGGACGGAGCCTGAGATTTCGAAGACCCAGACGAACTCACCGTCAAAATCGTCACCCCAGCGCAGGTCGTGCAGGGTGGTGGCCGGGTCGAGTCCCATGGACTTCCACACCCGGTTGGTGATCAGGGCGTCAACTGCCACTCCCTGGTCCACCTCGTTCGCGCAGGGCAGCGCCACCCCCTCGTAGAGGACGCGCGAGCCGTCGCGGCTCTTGACCGGGGGCCGGTGCTCGTTGTTCAACAGACCTTCCACCAGGTCGGAGGCCGGCACCAGGTCCTTCAGACCCTGCTGGTACTGGATACCCACCGCGTCGAGCCCAAAGTCGTCAGCAATCCGCAGGGCCGCAATGTACATCTTGGCTTGCGACAGTACCTGCGCTTCGGTCAGCTCGGTCTCTTCGTCGGTACCGAACTGGAAGGTCATCCCCTCGTCGAGCAGCCACTGGAAAACTTCCTGAGCTTCCTCGTCGGACACCGTCAGCATCTCGGCGTACAGCGCGGACTGAGAGAGACGCTCCTTGTACATCCCCAGCTGGTTCATCATCTCGTCGTCGATGATGGCGTTGTACATCCCCATGCAGCCCTCGTCGAACAGGCCGATGATGGCCTTGTCTTCGCGCAGTTGCTCCGCCACCGCGTCGCCCAGGGCCACTTCGCCCTCGGGCAGGTTTTCCCGCGAGGGCAACTGCTTAATGTGCGATGCGTCGTGGACGATGTGGCCGGTGGTCAGCCACTCACGAATCTTGTCGACCGCCCACTGATCGGTGTAATCGATGGACCAAATGGTCGAGTAGGGAACCCCCGCTTTGGTCAGGGAGCCGTTAATGTTCAGCATCCCCACCAGGCCGGGCCAGGTTCCATCGAAGTTAGCGGCGGTCAGGATCGGGCCCCGGTGGGTCTTGAGCCCGTGCAGAATGTGGTGGGAGTACTGCCAGACAGACTCCGCGACCACCAGGGGAGCATCTTTCGGGACGTGCTTGAAGATCTCCATCCCCAGGCGCTGATGGTCAATGAAGCCGTGCTTCTTTTCCGGATCGTAGGAGTGGGCGCGCTCAACCTCCCACCCGCATTCGTTGATGGCGCGGGTCAGTTGGCGCTCCATCTCTTGCTGAGTGGCCCAGGTGGCCCGATTGGTGGTTTCGCGCAAGTCGCCACTGGCTACCAGGTAGACGGTGTTCGGCTTGGCCGCTGGCCGCTCCGTCGCTTGCGGAAGATCATACGTTTTAGCCATTATTCCAAAGACTCCTTCGTCAACTAGTTGGCAGGTACAGCCATGCTACAGAAAACGATTTCCACGGTCAATAGCTTTCGAGAGACTCCCATCGTCAGGACTTTTGACCTTGCGGGCGAGGTGACCGAGATCGGCTATCTTCGGCTCAGCAGGTGGAGTTAAGCCCCCAGCTACGGCTGGAAAACCCGCGCGCGCGTCCGCCACCGACGGAGGCTTCCCGACGTGTCAGGCGCCACGATTTGCGCATAAGTGCTCCACCACTTGATATATCGATTTCCCATGTGGTCTACTAGGGGCACCAGTTCGACCGATCAACGAGGTTCGTCAATGGCTGTAACTATCCGCGATGTGGCCCGAGAGGCCGGAGTATCCCCGGCCACCGTCTCGCGCGCATTCAACGCCCACCCCTCGGTGGGGCCAGAGTACGTGGAGCGGGTCAAGCGGGCCGCGAAAAAGCTGGGGTACCGCCCCAACAGCGTGGCCCGGAATCTGCGGAAGAAGACCTCCGACGTGATTGCGTTGATCATTCCCGACGTCGGCAACAACTTCCACACGGCGATTGCGCGCGGCGTGGAGGATGTGGCCCAGGAAGCCGGTCTCTCGGTTCTGCTGGGAAACACTGACGAGAATCCTGAAAAAGAGAATCGCTACTTAGCCGTGTCTCAGATGCAGCAGGTCGCCGGGGTCCTCCTGTGTCCCCACGATCCAGAAATCGATATTTCTCAGCTGCTCGACCAGGACGTTCCGGTGGTCGCAATCGACCGGAGGATTCACGCCCGGGTGGACACGGTCGTCTCCTCGTCGGTCGAGGGGTCCTATGATGCCACCCGACACCTGGCCGACCAGGGGTGGAAACGAATTGCTTGCTGCACCGGTCCGGCGGATATTGAAACAGCCGCAAATCGCGCAGCAGGATACCGAAAAGCCGCAGCTGAATTGGGTTTTACCCCAGTGGTGGAATTCTCCACTTTTGATGCGCTCGGCGGGGTGGTGGCAGCCCAAAAATTAATGGACTCCCCCACTCCTCCAGATGCCATTTTCGCAGCCAACGAGCCGCTGGCACTAGGGATTATCGACGAACTGAGGCGGAGGGGCCTTCGTCCCGGTCGGGATGTGGGCATGGTCTGCTTCGACGATTCTCCCTGGGCGCCACTGATCGATCCACCCCTCACGGTGGTGGAGCAGCAACCCTATGAGATAGGGGCACAAGCAGCCCGGATGCTGATCGAACGACTAGAGGTCGACAGCTCCATCCCGCCGCGATACGTTGAGTTCTCAACAAATCTGATCATCCGGAAGTCCTCCCTTAAGAATGGAGCAAAAGGATAACAGTTTAGTTACGGGGACTCGGAACGCTTGACACGGTGTTCACGCAGTCGATAAGGTTCGAGAAATCGATTTCTGAATGTCGACGACGACAGAAAGCAAAGATTTGACGAAGGGGTTAAGTATGAGCGAACAGCCGCAGGATGTCGCACCAGACGAATCCAGGTTGTTGGTGATCGAGGGGGCAACTAAGGAGTTCCCCGGCGTTCTCGCATTGGACAACGTCAGCCTCGACCTGAAACACGGCGAGGTGTTGGCCCTAGTGGGCGAGAACGGCGCAGGTAAGTCCACCTTGATGAAGTTGTTGTCCGGAATCTACACCCCGGACAAGGGACGTTTCTTCTTCGAGGGGAAACCGTTTGAACCATCATCCCCGAAGCACGCACAGGAACTGGGCATCTCCATCATCCACCAGGAATTCAACCTGATGCCCGACCTGACAGTAGCGGAAAACATCTACCTCGGGCGCGAGTTCACGTCCCGCGGATACCTCAAGCAACGCGAGCAGAACCGGAAGGCTAAGGAACTGCTGACGCGTCTGGACCTGCCGCTGAACCCGCGCGAGTTGGTTGAGAACCTGTCGGTGGCTGAGCAGCAGATGGTTGAGATCGCCAAGGCGCTCTCGTTCAACTCGCGCATCCTGATCATGGACGAACCCACGGCGGCCCTGAACGAGGCCGAGGTCCAGACCCTGTTCAACCTGATCCGTCGGTTTGTCTCCCCCACGACCGGGGTCATCTATATTTCGCACCGGATGCAGGAGATTCCCGCTATCTCAGATCGCGTCACGGTTCTGCGCGACGGTGCCAACGCCGGCGAGTTGATCTCGGCCACCTGCACCGAGCAGGAAGTCATTCAGCTGATGGTCGGCCGAGAGATCGCCGCCGAACAGCGGGTCCACCACCAGCACGAGGCCGGCGACGTCGTTCTCAAGGTGGAGGGACTCTCGACCGAGGAACTGCTCCAAGATGTCAGCTTCGATGCCAGGTCAGGCGAGATCCTCGGATTTGCCGGCCTGATGGGAGCCGGGCGGACTGAGATTGCCCGGGCCATAATCGGTGCCGACCGCCGCTCGGGCGGCACCATCACCCTGCACGGGAAGGTAATCGCACCTCGCACCCCAGCCGATGCGGCCGCTGTCGGGATCGGCTACCTGTCCGAGGACCGCAAGCAACTGGGTATTCTGGTTGAACAGGACGTGAAGGAGAATATCGCCCTTCCTTCACTCCCAGCTTTCGTGAAGTCAGGCGTCGTCAAGCGCAAGCCGATTGCCGATGCCGCCCGCAAATACGTGGACATCCTCCGAATCAAAACCCCGTCCATCAACCAGACGGTCGGGAACCTCTCGGGGGGCAACCAGCAGAAGGTGGGCATTGCCAAGTGGCTCCTGAAGGACTGCGACGTCCTCATTTTCGACGAGCCAACCCGCGGGATCGACGTGGGAGCAAAAGAAGAAATCTACGGGCTCTTGGATGACCTGGCCCGGCAGGGGAAGACGATCATCGTGATCTCCTCAGATCTACCGGAAGTCCTTCGGGTCGCTGACCGGATCGCCGTGATGAACGATGGCCGACTGACCGCGATCATGCCGAACGAGGGCGCTACGCAAGAAAAAATCATGGAACACGCGACTTCAAACGCTAAAAAGGTGGTGGCATAATGTCGACGGCCAAACTCGAGACTTCGATCGACCCGAAGGACAAGAAGACCAGCAGGTGGACCGGTTCACTCCAACAGATGCTGGCGTTAGTCTCGTTGATCATCATTACGGTGGTGTTCTCGTTCATGAGCCCCAACTTCATGACCCTGAGCAACATCACCACCATTCTGATGGCGGCCACGGTGACCGGGATTCTTTCCCTCGGCGTCACCTTCGTGATCGTCACCGGCGGAATCGACCTGTCAGTTGGGACCGCGATGATCTTCTGCGGCGTGATGGCCGGGGTGTTCATGACCTATTGGGGTTGGCCCCTCTGGCTCGGGGTGATCGCCACCATCGCGGTCGGCGCCGTTGTCGGTTTCCTCAACGGTTTCGCTGTAGCCGTGCTGAACATTCCACCGTTCATTGCCACCCTGGGCATGATGATGATTACGCAGGGCCTGTCCCTGGTCATTTCGGGCACCAAGCCGATCTACTTCAATGACACACCCGGGTTCGCCGACATCATGAACGTGCCGATTATCCCCGGGACTCGCATCCCCCTCGGCGTCCTGATCTTTATCCTGATGATGGTCTTCTCCTGGTTTGTCCTTTCTAAGACGCTGCTTGGACGCTACACCTTTGCAATTGGCTCGAACGAGAAGGCCACCGCCCTCTCCGGGGTCAACGTGACCAAGTGGAAAATCTGGATCTATACCTTCTCCGGTTTGCTTATCGGCCTGGCAGGCATTCTGCAGGCCTCACGCCTAAACTCGGCCCAGCCCTCTGGCGGGATGGGACTTGAGCTACAGGCCATTGCCGCTGTGGTTATCGGCGGCACGTCCCTTAGTGGCGGTAAGGGTTCCATCACCGGAACCGTGATCGGGGCCATGATCATGGCGGTCCTGACCAATGGTCTGCGGATCATCACCGTCCCCCAAGAATGGCAGTCAGTCGCAGTCGGTCTGGTAATCCTCCTGGCGGTCTACCTGGACCAGAGCCGACGCAACAAGGCCAACTAACCAATCAGATTTCCAACCAAATAGGAAACAACTACTAAGGAGTAGTAATGAAACGAACCAAGATCGGCCTCTTTGCCACTGGCTTCGCCGTTGCGGCCATGGCCCTCGCCGGGTGTGGCTCCGGAGGCAGCAACGACAAGCCCGCCTCGGACGACGCCAATCAGAGCGACAGTGCGTCCGAGGGCGGCGGAGAATCAGACTCCGACACCTACATCGCCCTGGTCTCCAAGGGCTTCCAGCACCAGTTCTGGCAGGCAGTGAAGGCTGGCGCCGATCAGGCGGCTGAAGAGTTCGGCGTCACGGTCTCCTTCGAGGGCCCGGACAAGGAGACTGAAGTCGACAAGCAGATTGCCATGCTTGAGACCGCGCTCGCCAAGAACCCGAGTGCAATCGGCCTGGCAGCCCTCGACTCGCAGTCCGCCATTCCCTTCCTGGAGCAGGCACAGGCAGCCGGGATTCCGATTATCGCCTTTGACTCCGGCGTCGAATCCGACATCCCGGTAACCACCGTCGCCACCGACAACCATGCCGCTGCGGCCGAGGCCGCCAAGCAGATGGCTGAGCAGATCAACCACAAGGGCGAGGTCGCCATGGTCGTCCACGACCAGACCTCCGGCTCCGGTCAGGGTCGTCGCGATGGGTTCAAGGACTACATGGAAGAGAACGAGCCTGACATCACGATCGTTGATATCCAGTACGGCAACGGCGACCAGGCCACGTCCGCAGATATCACCAAGGCCATGATTTCCTCCCACCCGAACCTGGCTGGCATCTACGCCTCCAACGAAGGCTCCGCCATCGGCATGGTCCAGGGCTACAAGGAAGCTGGCAAGAAGGCTGGCGACCTGGTCCTGATCGGCTTTGACTCCGGCAAGGCTCAGACCGACGCGATCCGAGAAGGCCTGATGTACGGCGCCGTGACCCAGAACCCGGTCGGCATCGGCTACGAGACGGTCAAGGCCGCCATCGCTGCCATCAACGGTGAGACCCTGGAGAAGACCATTGACCCGGGCTTCTACTTCTACACCAAGGACAACATCGACGACGAGAAGATCGCCGCTGTCCTCTACGAGTAGAGGGTAAGTCCTCAGATTCTGGCCCCGCCTCCTGCTTCGGCAGGGGCGGGGCCTCTGGTTTGTGGCTCATCTTGGTGTTGGATCCATGGGTGATTGCTCCACCAATGTTTGCCCTGCCCCTCACCTGGCAAACACGGCCCGGCCCGGGCAGCATGCCCCGGTCCGGGCAACCTTGGCCGACCCAAACCCGAACAAACCCCCAACGATTACCACGATCACGAGGGGCCTCGACCCAATCGACCACCTTGGCTCAGCCGGCAAATCTGTCCGCAATCAGATGAACCCCCGCAGACAAAATGAGGCCCCTCGCACCGGAGGGGCCTCATCTTCTGTTTGCTTGATTTATGGCAGTTGGACTACCGCAGGACCCGGCCGATCCGGATCCATAGTCAACTCGGTATCCACCAAGTTTGCCCAGCCGGGCGAGAGAAGTTGTGAACCAACCGGGAGCGGAACAGGATGATCGGCATCCATAAAAGCCACCACGTTGCCGTTCCAGTCTCCGAATCGGATCCAAGTGTCGCCCAGCTCCAAGTCCGGCTTCACTTTGGTTGGCTTCAACTCTGCCAACAGCTCAGCCATGGGCCCCGTCCAACGCCCAATGTTGCGGACGATCTTTTCTTGCCACTCCGGAAGCGTGCCATCGGCCTTCGGCCCAACACCCAACAGTAGGTGTCCTCCACGCGTGACCACATCCACCAAGTGGTTCATGGCGTCGGGTGCCAAAAGCGCATGCTCTGGCCCCTCCATCTGGTTGTATCCAAACGAAAGGCCGAGTCCCCGGCAGTTCTCCCAGGCCTCAGCTGATTCAGAGTCAAGCAGATGCTGGTACTCACTGGTCAGATAGTCGGCATGAGGCACATTCCACCGGTCGTTTACTACGCCGTCTGGGTGAGCAGCGTAATACTCTTCGAACACCCGCCCAATTCCATCTGAGCTGAAGTTCTTCCCAGCATCAGGCCACTCAATGTCGTTCCAGAGCACGTCCGGTTGATACCGCTCAATTAGGTCTCGCAGATGGTTGGCAGCATAGCTCGCGTACTCTGCGTCCAACGGCCGCAATCCCTCAAAGTGCCATGACTCATGTGACCCAATCGGATCAGTGGGACGCACGAACCAATCCAACCCTCCTGAGTAATACGTGCCAAACCGAACTCCGTGATTCCGGCACGCCTGCGCATAGGCGCCGACCAGATCTCGCTTCGGGCCTCTGCGCACCGTGTTCCGATCGCCAGTTTCAGGCGCATCCCACAGACAAACACCGTCGTGATGCTTGGTAGTGAGAACTAGGTACCCCGCACCGCCTTCGGCCAGGAGGCCCACTAACTGCTCGGGGACAAACTTCTCCGCCTTCCACCGATCCAAGAAATCGTCGTAGGGTGCTCCCCCATACACTTCCTGGTGGTGCTTTTGCGCAGGGCTGCCCGGGATCCGGATGGTGTTGTAGTACCACTCGGCGTACGGATTGTGGGTGTACCACTCGCCCGGGGGGATGGTCCCCAGTTCAGCAATGGGTTCACCCCAGGCCGGCACAGAGTATGGACCCCAATGGATGAAATAGCCCAGTTTGGCCCGGTTGAACCAGTCTGGAAGTGGGTGCTTCAACGCAGCCCAACGCTCCGCTTCCGCTCCGGAAGCCATTTGCTCATTTGCCACCAAAACCTCCAATGTTGATTCCTTTTGCCAGTTGGCGCTGCATCAAAATGACGATCACGAGGCTGGCCAGCACCGCAACCGAACAGGCCGCCATCAGTGGGCCCCAATCGGTCCCTCGTTCGCCTGAGAACATGGACAACCCAAGTTGCAGCGGGGCCTTGCTCGGGTCGGTGATAATAATCAACGGCCAGAGGAAGTTGTTCCAGTAGTCGATGAACGCAAAGGCTCCAACAATTGAAATGGGCCCGCGAAGCAGCGGCACAATCACGTGCCACAGCAACTGAAACTGCGAGGCCCCATCGATTCGGGCTGCTTCCTCATAGTCAGCCGGGAGCGACAGCAGGAACTCCCTGAGCAGGAACGTCCCGAAGGCTCCAAACGCGAAGGGAAGGATCACCGCTGAGTAGGTGTTGATCATCCCCAACTCGTTGGCTCCGATGAAGAGCGGGATCACCAACACTTCCACCGGCAACATCAGGGTTGCCACCAGGATGAAGAACAACACGCTGCGCCCAGGGAACTTCAGTCGCGCGAACGCATAGGCGTTCAACACTGATACGAGGACGGCAATCCCAGCGCCAACCCCGGCGATAAAGAAGGTGTTCAGCAGGATCCGACCAAATGGAATCGACGTAAACACGTTCCGGTAGTTGCTCCAGACGATCGAAGAGCCGAACGGGTCGGCGCCACCCAGCAACACCTCCATGGACGGCTTTAGGGAAGTAAGGAACATCCAGATAAATGGAATGAAGAAGACGAACCCAAAGATGGCTAGAAGGGTCTTGCTAACGACAGTTCCAATTGAGTGCTTGTGGCGGATCGGAACCGGATCCACAGACGCGGTGGAGACACGCGTTTCAGACAGACTAGTTGTCATAGTTCACCCACTTCTTTTGGCCCAAGAACTGCAGGGCGGTGAAGACCATCACGATAACGAAAAGCACCCAGGCCATCGAGGAAGCAAGGCCGAGCTTGTCGTAGGAGAACCCCGAGCGGTAGAGGGAGAGAACCAAGGTATTAGTCGAATCGCCCGGACCCCCTTTGGTCAACATGTACGGCTGGGTGAACACTTTGAACCCTCCGATAACCGTCATCACACTGGCGAAAAACAAGGACGGAGAGAGCATCGGGAAGGTGATCCTCCAGAATCGCTTCCAGGCACCGGTGCCATCAATGCGGGCCGCCTCTATAACGGAAGGGTTGATGTTGTTGAGCCCAGCCGCTAGCACCACAATGTTGTAGCCAACCCCTTGCCACAGCGACATCATGATCAGCGCCGCCATCGCCCAACCTCCGGAGCCAAGCCAGGATGGACCCTCGATCCCGATCTTGGCCAGGAGTGAGTTGATCACCCCGTTGTCCTGCAGCATCAGACGCCAAATGAGAGCGTTGGCCACCATCGGAGTGACAACAGGAATGAAGAACAGAACCCGGAAAAAGGGTGCCCATGTGGGCAATGAATGTAGCCACACGGCAATCCCAGTGCAAAGCACCAAGTTCAGTGCAGTGTATCCAATGGCAAAGATGGCGGTGTTCAGCAACACCGTGTAGAAGACCGGATCCCCGCCCCCAAGGAGGTGGGTGTAGTTTTCAATGCCAACAAACTCGCGCTCGCCGTACAGGGGCCACTTGTACAGGCTGATCACCAGAGACCCGATCAGCGGGATCACAATAAAGACTAGAAACCCCGCCATCCCAGGGAACAGGTGAAAAAGCGCCAGTATCCGTTCCCTGCGGGTAGAGTTGCCGGCCGGTTTTGCCGGCAACTCCACCTTCGGGACGGCCTTACTTTGAGCCGTCATCGCTATTCCTAGCCGACCGACTTTTCAATGGACTCGAGGATATCCTGGGCCGTGCGATCCCCTCGGGCTCCTTCAGGTGAATACTGCAGGAACTGGGTGACCACCTGGTTCCAAGTGGGGGTGGTTACCAGCGGGAGGCCGTTGGCCAAGAGCGCCTTCACCACCTCGACATCGGCTTCCGGTTTCCCGGTTGCCCAGGCATCGAGTGCCGAGTCGATCGAAGGTACGGTCCCCCGGTGCTCACCCACATACCCAACCACCTCAGGAGTGGTCATCTTCATGATGTTGGCGAAGGCAGCTTCCTTGTCCGGGCAGCTTTCGGCAATGCCAAACCCGGAACCTTGGATCAGGCCAATTGAGTCACCGGAGTTTGATGGAGGCACGGCAATCCCGACGTCGAAGCTAGCTCCATCTTTGATGGTCGAGTAGAACCACGGCCCGTCGACGATGATCCCGATCTTGCCGGCCAGGAAGTTCTGGCGCGACACCTCATCGTTGTCCGACGGGTTGGGCGCACTTGAGATCCCATCCACCGAAACCATGTCCATGACCTGCTGTACGTCCTTGACGAAGTCCGGATTCGTCAGGTCCAGTTCACCGTCTTTCACCGGCGCATGTCCATTGGCAAAGGAGAATGGCAGGTATGGGTAGGTCAGGTCCGGTCCGACCGAAGTGCCGTAGACATCCCCGTCAGTCAGCGCTTTGGCATCTGAGATGAACTGCTCGGTGGTGTAGTTGATGCTGGGGTCTTCAAGTCCGGCCGCCTTAAACATGTCCCGGTTGAAGTACATGAGCATCGGCTCAGCATCGTAGGGAATGGCTCGGACAGTCCCATCCACCGTCATCCCCTGCATCATGGCTTGGTTGTACTGACCCAAATCAAGCCCTGCTTCCTTGGCCAGATCGTCAAGAGGTGCCAGGAGGGATCCCAGCTCCTGTGCCCGGGCGGCCTGGGTGGTGAGGATACAAGGTGCATCCGACGCGGCCATTCTCGTCTTTGCCAACGTCCAGTATTCCTGGAAGGTAGGGCCTTCCAACGTGATGGAGAAGTCGGGATCGCCGTTCTCTTGCACCCCGGAGATAAACGTCTCCCACTGCTCGCGGTCCGATTCGTTCGAGACCCAGGTGTACATCTGGTTGGCTCGCTCCGAGCTACCCGATTTGCCGCCCGACGCACCCGATTGGTCTCCCGAGTTGGAGCCACCACAGCCGGCCAGCCCAAGGGCCAAACTGGCCCCAACAATTCCTATTGCTGCTTGCTTGATCTTCATGCTTCTCTCCTTTGATTGCCTTCAGCTAGGTTTCCCTAGCTGGGACGGAATCGGCTTCGATGCCATTCCGTCCGTTCAGACCAGCCCACCGCTTCGACCAGAACCTTTCGCGCCCAGGTTCGCCACTACTGAGATTCCTTGGAACCGCGCGCTTTCTGGTCCAGATCGGCGTTGAATGACTACTGATCTATTTGTCTGAACATTACGTAGGTTCGGCTTTATTTGTCGTCAACGACAGGATCGAACTCATCTTGTTTACAGCATATTTTCGTGTCCGAGACACTCAATAAACTATCGTCATCAGACACACCCCCCAATGGCGGGCAGGCGCACTCGCCACGGAAGGATATGTGCATTTATGCAGGTCAATTAGTGGTTGTGCCGGACTCTGCCAATGGACATCGCGGGAACGCTCTCAGGCTTTCGGCCGCATCCCAACGGATGTGAACCTCCTTCCTCGGTCAGGAAATCGATTTCTCTGATGTTAGAACTTTTGGCATCACTATGTCAATGGTTTGCCCATATACCGACATCATTTTGTTATCTAACCCAACCGACAGAGTCATCTAGCACCAATCCTGGCGGCAACTTGCGGCAACAGGAGCTCTTGGTCGACGCCGCAATCCGACCTTGCCTGAACTCAGCACAATCGGCGAGTTTCGCCCGTACTCACCTCCAATCAACCTTCGATGCGGCTGTTGTCATGACAAATCTGGTGGGTTGTGGCAGCAGATTTTGAGCAGCCGACCAGGTGGTTCTACCTATCCGAAACGGGCTCAGTGCTTAGAGTCGAAGCTTCGCACTTGCCTCTGTCTTGTCTAACAGACTGGTACCGCAGCTCAACTCCGGTCAGATATGACTTGGGGCTACGCTGCTCGGGCATCTGTGGGGCTGCCCCTCACCCGTGCCGGGCCATCCTGACGAACATGCCCCAAACGCCCGATCAGCTCTTCATCCGTGCTGTCGATCCGGGATGGCACCAGCAGGCTCCGCCATTCGTATCACCTGCATACTCGGCTAAATACGGGACCGGGGGGCCGGCCAATATCGGGGAATGGAAGAGCGCAAATCAGTCAGTTTGGATGGAAACCACGGTGGAAGCTAGCTGGCCCTAAACACCGCATAAGCGGGACCTTTCGGCGCTATCACGCCAGTGTGTTGGTACCCCGAACAGGATTCGAACCTGCGACCTTTCGCTCCGGAGGCGAACGCTCTATCCACTGAGCTATCGGGGCCAGTAGACTCATCTAGTCTACCAGGGAATGCGACGTCCCTTGAGCGCGCGGGCAGTGCCGGCGATCACCAAAGACTTGAGCGCATCGCCCACCAGGAACGGCACGACCCCCAGGGCCAGGGCCTGTTCCAGCGGCATGGCGAACATTCCCATCATCCAGCCAAGGCCGAAAAGATAGATAATTACGCTGCTTCCCAAGGTTGCCCCCAGGGCGGAGAAGTAACCCCTGTGGCGGGCGCGTTCCATCCAAAGACCCATTAGGCCAGCGGCAGCCACATAGCCGAGCACGTAACCAAAAGAGACAATCATCACGCCGGAACTCCATCCGGCAAAGACCGGGGCTCCGACCATTCCCAGGACCGCGTACAGAGCCGCGGCGGCGACTCCTCGCTTGGATCCAAGGAAGACCCCCAGCAGCATCGCCCCGAGCGTCCCGAGGGACAGTGGGACGGGGGTAAAGGGCAGCGGGATGGTGACTTGCGACAGCAGCGTCAGAGCGGCGACTCCACCCACAACAGCTGCGGCACTACGGACTAGCGAGTTCACTTGAACGCGAGCACGGACTACTGAATTCATCAAAAAAACCTTTCGTTCGGGTTCGCCCACCACTGTAGCAGGTCTTTCAACTCTTGAACTACTTTGGTCAGAGCTCGGCGCGGCTAGTTGAGAAATCGAGAAATGGTGGCGCTAACCTACTCGGACCACTGGCCGCGGACCCGCAGGATCTCGCGCAGCATCGTGGGCCGGTCGGTAACAATCCCGTCCACGCCCCAGTCCAACAGTCGAACCATGGCGGCCGGCTCGTTCACGGTCCAAACGTGCACTGCCAGCCCGGCGGTGTGAGCGGTCGCAATAAACCTGGGATTGACCACCCGGATCCCCCTGGTCTTCTCCGGCACCTGCACGGCGCGGACGGAGCGGCCTGGACCGTCGACTCGCCAGGTCTCAGCCGCGGACACAGTCTCGGCCGCCAGCATCAGTCGGACCACTGCCGCAACCCCGAGCGAGGTGGAGAGTTCCTCTCCTCCCAGCTCACGAATCCGGTTCAGCCGTTTCTCCGAGAAGGAGGCGATCAAAGAGCGACCAAGGGCCCCGGCCTCGGTGAGCGTCTCCAGCAACGGCTCGGCCACCTCGTCGGTCTTGGCATCAATGTTGAAGTACAGGTCCGGAAACTCGGCCAGCGCCTCGTCGAGACGGGGCATGGCTTCCCCGGCGGAGTTTCGCAGCTTGGACAGTTCATCCCAGGTGAAGGAGCTAATCGGGCCGGTCCCGTCGTAGCATCGGTCCACCACCTCGTCATGGCTGAGGACCACGACCCCGTCGGCCGTCAGCTGGGCATCCGTCTCCAGGTAGCGCACCCCGAGGCTCTGGGCCTGGCGAAACGCGCTCAGAGTGTTTTCCGGGGCTTCGTCCGCCCCTCCCCGGTGCGCAAAAATGTGCGGATACGGGTTGGCAGCCACCGGGATCACTGGCACGCCTCCCCCAGATAGACAGCGTCGTGAGCGGCCAGCCACTCAACCGGATCCACCGGCTCGTCGGCGGCCGTTCGCACCTCAAAATGCAGGTGGGGCCCGGTCGACCATCCGGTCGAGCCGACGCCCCCGATTTGCTCACCCGCGGTGACGGCCTGACCCTCAGTTACCAGGATGTTTTCCGCCCACTGGTGCATGTAGTAGGTGTGGTAGATGCCGTCGTCAGTCTCGTGGGTCAACTCAATGTAGTTGCCGGAGCGGTCGTTGTAACCCACCTCGGTGACGATTCCGTCCATGGCGGCATAGATGGGCGTGTCTGACGCGGCGGCCAGGTCGACCCCCTCGTGCTGCAACAACTCCCCCGAGATGGGCGAAACGCGCCAGCTGAACTCGGAAGCCACGGTGAAGGACCCCTCCTGCAGGGGCCAGATCGTGTTTGACCGCTGCAGCACTTGGCGCGCCCCGTCGGCCGACTGATCGGCCGCGACGCACACTTCGATCGGGGTTCGCACTTTGGCGCGCGAGGCGGCAGCCGGGACCGCTAGCAACTCATCTGAGAGCGACTCGGCGTTGCCCCAATCCTCGGGCCCACCGAAGTTCCCCAGCACCTTCTCGGTTCCCGGGTCCTTTTGCGCTGCAGAAGCGAAGCCAACCAGGGGAACGGTGAGCGCAACCACCCCGAGCATTACCTGGGGTTTGCGGGAAGGACGAGCGGGACGGTGAGCAGGAGCGTGCACCTGCCGCCGAGAGGGCAGCGGGCACTGCGGCTGTTCACTTGCTGTCACCAACACTGAATCCTTCCGATTTTGTTGCTAGCCTACCGCCAATCGGGAGCCGCTTTCGGCCCGTGAGAAGATTATCACTAAGCTAGGCGGGCGGACCAATGGTCCGCTGCAGACTGTCTCGAACTTCGCCCACCAGTAGCTCCAGCACGTCCTCCAGGAAGATCAGGCCGAGCAGGTCCTCGCTCTCAGTGTCCAGATCGGGCACGACGGCCGCCATGTGGGTCCCGGACTTTTGCATCTGGCGCAGAACCTCTTCGATCTCCTCGTCGGCTTCCAGCCGGATCAGCGGCCGGATTCGCCATTCGGGGATGACCTGTTCGCGGGTTTCCTCGTCGGCGTAGAGGACGTCCTTCACGTGGACGTACCCAATGATCTGGCCGCCGCGCTCCACCGGGAACCGGGAGTAGCCGGTCTGAGCGACCGCCCGTTCCAACTCGGCCGGCGTGCAGGTGTCCTGGACGGTGGTTAATGATTCCAACGGGACCATCACCCCGCGGGCCTGTTCGGCCGAGAACTCAAGGGTCCCGGTCAGCAGCCCAAGTTCGTCGGTCAACTTGCCTTCCTCCTGGGAGATCTGCACGATGTTGGCTACCTCTTCCACCGTGAAGGTGGCAGAAATTTCCGCACTGGGCTCAATGTGGAACCGGCGGAGGAACCAGTTGGCGGTCTTGTCCATCGCTACCACCAGCGGGCGGATCACGTGGCCAATCGTCACCAGCGGAGGCGCCAACCACAGCAGCAGCTTCTGCGGGTTCGCAATCGAAATGTTCTTCGGCACCATTTCACCGAAGACCACGTGCAGGTAGAGAACGATCAGCAGGGCCAGCACGAACGAAATCGCGTGGACCGTGACCGACGAGGCGCCCAGGGCTTCCAGGGGAACGGCCAGCAGGTGCGCCAGGGCCGGCTCGGCAATAACGCCCAGCGAAGTCGACATGACGGTGATCCCCAGCTGGCAAATGGCCAGCATCAGGGACACGTGTTCGAGGGCATAGAGCGCCTGCGCCGATCCGCGCCGCCCCTCGGCGACCAGCGGTTCAATTTGGGAACGTCGGGAGCTGGTGACGGCGAACTCGGCGCCGACAAAGAAAGCGTTGATGGCCAGGAACACTACGGTTAGGCCCAGGCCCCACCACGGGCTCATCGTTTCTCCTCCACCAGCAGCGTGACAATCCGGCGCCGCTCCATCGCTCTAACTTCCAGCGTTACTCCGTTCACTTCCACTCGGTCCCCGACTTCGGGGATCCGATCCAGGTGCGAGATGACCAGCCCCGCCAGGGTTTCGTAGTGGCCATCCTCAGGCAGGTCAATCCCGGTTTGGTCCGCCAGCTCATCAGGCCGAAGGGTCCCGGGAACCCGATAGCGACCCGGGCCCGCGGTCCGGATCCCGAGGCGGCGCCGGTCATGCTCGTCGCTGACCTCGCCCACGATCTCTTCCACCACGTCTTCCAGGGTGACGATGCCCGAGGTGCCGCCGTACTCGTCCACGACGACCGCCATCTGCATCCCCTCGTCGCGCAGTTGGACCAGGAGCGGAGCCAACCGCATGGTTTCGGGAACCAGCGGCGGAGGAATCGACAGGGAGGAGGACATCACGGGGACTTCGCCTCGGCGCTCGTAGGGCACCGCAATCGCCCGGCGCAGGTTCACCAGCCCGACCACGTCATCGCTGGTGGAGCCGATGATCGGGAAGCGGGAGTGGCCGCTGGCACGGGCCGCCTCTACCACGTCGGCGGCGGTCGACTCTTCGGTCAGGGTGGTCATCCGCCCCCGGTCGGTCATCACGTCCTGCGCGGTCAGACCCTCCATGGTGATGGATTTGGTCAGCAGGTCCGCGGTCCCCTCGTCCAGGGTTCCAAGCTCGGCCGAGTGGCGCACTAGCGCTTCCAGCTCAGCCGCCGAGCGCGCCGAGGAAATCTCTTCCTGGGGCTCAATCCCGAACCGGTGCAGAATGAAGTTGGCCGATCCGTTCAACATGGTGATCACCGGCTTGAACAGCCAGGTGAACCCCAACTGCAGGGGGGCGACCAGCGAGGCGGTCTTGAGCGGGTCCGCCAGCGCCATGTTCTTGGGCACCAGCTCGCCAAACAGCATCGAGAAACCGTTGACGAGGAGGGCGGCCACCAGCCCGGCCACCAGGCCGGCGACGGCCCAGCCCCACCCACCCATCCACTCGGTGAGGAGGTCGGCCAATGCCACCTGGGTGGTGTAGCCCAGCAAAATGGTGGTCAGGGTAATCCCAACCTGGGCGCCCGAGAGCTGGGTGGAGAGGGTGCGGAGGCCTTTGAGCACCAGGTTGATCCGCGCACCCCCGGTTTCCGCCTTTTGAGCGACGGAAGCCTGGTCCAGCGCGACGAACGAGAACTCTGCGGCGACGAAAACTGCTGTGCCAAACGTGAGCACGATGCCCAGCAGGATCAATAACACATCTACTAACATGTGCGGGTGTAACTGTCACTGTCCATGATTTGTCAATCATAGCTGGTCAAGTCCTGGCCGTCAGAACAGTGCGAGGAAGATCAACAAATCGTCTTGGTTGATTACCCGTTTGGTCTGCACTTCCTCAAGGGTTAGTTGATTATCTTCACATCGAGACATTGGTCCTCAAACCGGCATAGACTAGGGGAAACACACCACGTTGCAAGGGGGCTTCTTTGACTACCAACATCGAGTCGGAACACAGTGACTGGGGTCCGAATGAATGGTACGTCGCACAGATGTATGAGGCGTTTATCGCCTCACCAGATTCGGTCAGTCCGGCCTGGCGGGAGTTCTTCACTCGAAAGCCAGAAGAGGGAGTGAACGCGGTGGCCCATCAGGGAACCGAGGCGCTCCTTAGCGAGTCCACGGTTTCGGCTGAGGAGGCCTTCGCCGGCGAAGAGACAAATGTGGTCTCGGTCGCCCGCTCCGACCTGCCACCCGCCCCGCCCACCGCCGTCAGCGAGGCGACCTCGCCTTACACTCGCACCCACGGCCAGTCCTCCCCGGCCGCGCGACGCGGTCAGGCGGCCCCCGAGCAGGCAGTGGCCCGCCTCAAGGGGTCGGCCCGCGCGGTGGTGAAGAACATGGAGGCCTCCCTGGCCGTCCCCACCGCCACCTCGGCCCGCCAGATTCCCGCCAAGTTGCTGATCGAAAACCGGGCCGTGATCAACGCCCACCTGGAGCGCACCGTTGGGGGCAAGGTCTCCTTCACCCACCTGATTGGGTACGCGCTGGTGGAGGCGCTGGTGGAGATGCCGTCCATGAACGTGCGCTACCTGGAGCAGGACGGCAAACCCTCGATTGAGAACTTCGCCCACGTGGGCCTCGGCCTGGCCATCGATGTGCCTCGCGCTGACGGCTCCCGTTCCCTGCTGGTACCGGTGGTGAAAGAGGCCGACACCCTGACGTTCCTGCAGTTCCGCGATGCCTGCAACGACCTGATTGTGCGGGCCCGCGACGGTCAGCTGAGCGCCGCCGACTTCCAGGGGGCCTCGGTCTCACTGACTAACCCCGGCACGATCGGAACCACCCACTCGGTGCCGCGGCTGATGCCCGGCCAGGGGGTCATCATCGGCGTTGGCGCCACCGACTACCCGGCCGAGTGGGCGGGCCTCCCGCTGGAGCGCCTCGCCCAAATCGGGGTCGGGAAAATCATGTACGTCACCTCCACCTACGACCACCGGGTGATCCAGGGCGCCGGTTCGGGTGAGTTCCTCCGCCTCGTCCACCGCAAACTGACCGGGGAGGACGGCTTCTACGACCGCGTCTTCTCCTCGCTGAAAGTGCCCTACCCGCCCTACCGGTGGGAGCGCGACGTCGTCTACGACGAGGAGCGCGACAAGGGCAAGCCGGCCCGGATTGTCGAGCTGATCCACGCCTACCGCTCCCGCGGCCACCTGGCCGCCGACACCGACCCGCTCGCCTACCGCGTGCGCCACCACCCGGACCTGGAGCTGTCCCGCTACGGGCTGAACGTCTGGGACCTGGACCGGGTCTTCCCCACCGGCGGATTCGGCGGGACGAACCAGATGATGCTGCGGGACCTGCTGCGACAACTGCGCGACACCTACACCCGCAGCGTCGGGATCGAGTACATGCACATCCAGGACCCCGCCCAGCGGCTGTGGGTGCAAAAGGAAGTGGAGCAGCCCTACCAGAAACCCTCGCGCGAGGAGCAGCACCAGATTCTGGAGACGCTGATTCATGCCGAAGCGTTCGAGGAGTTCCTCCAAACCAAGTTCGTCGGCCAGAAACGCTTCTCCCTGGAGGGGGGCGAGTCGCTGATTCCGCTCCTGGATGCGGTCCTGAACTCCGCGGCCCGCTCCGGCCTAAACGAGGTGGCTATCGGCATGGCCCACCGCGGCCGGCTGAACGTGCTGTCCAACATCGCTGGAAAGTCGTTTGCGCAGATCTTCTCGGAGTTCGAAGGGCAAAAACACAAGGACCAGTACGGCTCGGGCGACGTCAAGTACCACCTGGGAACCGAGGGTGTTTACTCGGCTGACGACGGGGTGGCAACCAACGTCTACCTGGCGGCCAACCCCTCGCACTTGGAGGCGGCCAACGGCGTTCTGGAAGGGGTGGTGCGCGGCAAGCAGGACGAGCTGGGCGACCCCTCGTTCCCGGTCCTCCCCCTCCTGATCCACGGCGACGCGGCCTTCATTGGCCAGGGCGTCGTCTCGGAGATCTTCAACATGAGTCAGGTGGACGGGTTCCGCACCGGCGGCACCCTGCACGTGATCGTCAACAACCAGATTGGATTCACCACCGGTCCCACGGCCGGCCGCTCCACCCGCTACCCCACCGACCTGGCTAAGGGCATGCAGCTGCCCATCTTCCACGTGAACGCGGACGACCCCGAGACGGTGGTGCGGATGGCCCGACTGGCCTTCAAGTATCGGGAAGAGTTCCACAAGGACGTCCTGATCGACCTGGTCTGCTACCGTCGGCGCGGCCACAACGAGGGGGACGACCCCTCGATGACCCAGCCGGTGATGTACAAGCTGATCGATTCCATTCCTTCCACCCGCGAGGTTTACACCCGCAACCTGGTTGGACGCGGTGACATCACCCTGGAAGAGGCGACCGAGTACCACCGCCAGTACGAGAATCAGCTCTCCTCGATCCTGGAGGAGACCCGCGAACACGGCTGGGAGCCCGAGGCGAACGAACGTCACGGCCTGGAAGTCCCCACCGCGCAGCTGCCCGGACACGGGATGATGATCGGCTGGTCTTCGGCTGCCCCCGCCGAACAGTTGGAGCGGGTCGGCGAAGTTCAGGTGGCGTTCCCCGCCGGGTTTGAGCCGCACAAGAAGATTCGCCAGCTGGGAGAAAAGCGCCTGGCCATGGCTCGTGGGGAAGTGCCGGTGGACTGGGGCTTTGCCGAACTGATGGCCCTCGGCACTCTGCTGATGGACGGAACCCCGGTGCGCCTGACCGGTCAGGATGCTCGCCGGGCCACCTTTGTTCAGCGGCAAGCCACCCTGCACGACCAGAACGACGGCCGCGAGTTCACCCCGCTGAACTTCCTGGTGGAAGACCAAGCTCCCTTCTACATCTACGATTCCACCCTGTCCGAATACGCCCCGCTGGCGTTCGAATACGGGTACTCAATTGAGCGCCCCGACACTCTGGTGCTGTGGGAGGCCCAGTTCGGCGACTTCGCCAACGGCGCCCAGACGGTGATCGACGAGTTCATCTCCTCGGCGGAACAGAAGTGGGGCCAGCAATCATCCCTGGTGATGCTGCTGCCGCACGGGTACGAGGGGCAGGGCCCCGACCACTCGTCGGCCCGGATCGAGCGCTACCTGCAGTTGGCCGCCGAAGACAACCTGCGGATCTGCCAGCCCTCGACCCCCGCCAACCACTTCCACCTGCTGCGCCGACAGGCCTACCTGCGCCCGCGCAAACCCCTGATCGAGTTCACCCCGAAGCAGCTTCTGCGCCTGTCCGCGGCAACTTCAAGCCTGTCCGAGTTCACCAGCGGCGAGTTCCAGCCGGTGCTGGGGGATCGGGAGTTTGACGGTCCGAACGTGCGTAAGGTGCTGCTCTGCTCCGGCCGGATCTACTACGACCTGGCCAAAGAGCGGGCCAAGCAGGGGCGGACCGACATTGCGATTGTGCGCCTGGAGCAGCTGTACCCGCTCCCGCTGGTCGAGCTGACTGCCGCCCTGACCAACCTGGGTCACGCCGACCTGGTCTGGGTTCAGGACGAGCCGCAGAATCAGGGGCCCTGGCCGTTCCTGGCTCTGAACCTGTTCCCGGAGCTAAAGCGCAAGGTGTCCGTCGTTTCGCGGGCAGCCGCCAGCGCCCCCGCCACCGGGCTCGGCTGGAAGCACCGGCAGGAGATCGAAGAAATCCTGGCCGAGGCCTTCGCCTGACCGTCGCCCCAGCGGCAAAAAAGGTCCCCCTGCCAGCTGGCGGGGGGACCTTTTTTAGCTGTGTTAGCTGTTGGGGCGCTTACCGTGATTAGCGGCCTTCTTGCGGCGATCCCGACGCTTGCGTCCACGCTTGCTCATCGCGTTCTCCTCCCAGGTTCAGGTCAACCCTTCTATCTTTGCATACCGCCACCGCGGCCCGAGCGAGATCTCAACCACGTTTTCCATTCGGCCCAGTCAGGTTCCCCGTCAGTGGGGCCGGGGCGGGTCCAATCGAACCAGGGTCTGCCGGTGGATTGACACCAGGATTCGGGCCCGCAGGTGGGGCGGGGTGCTCACCAGTCGCTGGTGCAGCCGCTCCTTAATTAGGGACCGCAGGTGCAGTTCGGCCGCCTGCAGGTCTGCGCACCCGGGGCAGTCGCCCACGTGGCCCGCCAGGACACCCGCTTCGTCCTCCCCTAACTCCTGGTCCAGCAGCGCGTCCAGCAGCTCTTGAAACTGTTTGCAGCTTATCCCGTCACTCATATCCCAATCCCATATTCGGCAGCTACTTCCATCAACGCACTGCGCAGCATTTTTCTTCCCCGGTGGATGCGGCTCATGACCGTGCCCGGAGGAATCTCCAGCATCTCGGCGATCTCCCGGTAAGAGAACCCCTCCACGTCCGCCAGGTACACGGGCAGGCGGAAGGTCTCCGGCAGGTTGTCGACCGCGGCCCGGGCCTGCTCCTCGGTGAGGGCCGCAATCGCCTCGGCCTCAGCCGAACGCCCATCGGTGGTCCCGGACTCCTCCAGCTCATCCTGGGCTGGCTCCCGCTGAACTTTGCGGTAGCGCGAAATGTACAGGTTCGTCAGGATCCGGTAGAGCCAAGCCTTAATGTTGGTCCCCGGCGTGTACTGGTCAAACCGGTCGTAGGCCCGCAGGAACGTCTCCTGAACCAGGTCCTCCGCGTCGGTTGGGTTTCGCGTCAACCCCAGGGCCGCGCCGTACATTTGGTCCAGCAGCGGCAGTGCTTCCTCGGCAAAAACTGCTTCCTGCGTCAAAATCTTGTCGCGCTCGGAGCCGGGTCCGGCCTCAAGCAGCGGAGGCGTATCGAGGGGCTCCATCTTGTTCCTCTCTGCCGCCGGGCTATGATTGCGCTATGGATATTTTACGTGGTAAAGCTCACCTGCTGCTGGTCGCCCCCCTGGTCGCGGACGGACTGGGCGCCGCCCTGAAGCCGGAGCCGCACGTCAAGCAGGTGCTGCGTCAGGCAGACCGGGTGGGCCTGTCCGAGTTGGACCCGGACCGGGTGCGACTGGCCACCCGCCTGTCCGGGGCAGCCACCGCCCTCCTCGGAGTCTACCTGGTGGTGGGCAAGCACAAGCGCCCGGCCGCCTTCCTCCTGGCCGGCACCACCTCGGCCATGATGGCGGTCAACTGCCACTCCCACCTCGACGCCGCCCAGAAGCGGAAACTGCTCGGCTACGGCTCGGCCGTGGGCGGGCTGCTGCTGGCCACCATGGACCGCAAGGGCCTCCCCTCCCGCCGCTGGGAACGCGAGTTCCGCCGCGAACTGACCGCCCCCAGCCAGTCTTGATGGCGAGGTGGATGGCCCCGGCTCGACGGGGCCCGCTGCGGGCCAGCGTGACCCTGCCCGGGTCCAAATCGCAGACCAACCGGGCGCTCCTGCTTGGGGCCACAGCCCGCCAGCCCCTGGAAATCACCGGGGCGCTCCTGAGCCGGGACACCCTGCTGGCTGCCCGCGCGCTCCAGCAATTGGGGGTTCGCTTCACCGGGGACCTGACCGTCCACGCGCCCGAGCGATTCACCCTGTCCGGCCAGATTCACTGCGGCCTAGCTGGGACGGTGATGCGATTCGTCCCGGCGCTTGCGGCTTTTGGCGAGGGGACCGTCCGCTTTGATGGGGATGAGGCGGCCCGCACCCGGCCGTTGAAGGACCTGTTGGACGCCCTGGTGACGCTCGGAGCCCGGGTCGAATACCACGGCGAACCCGGCTCGCTGCCCTTCTCCCTGACCGGTCGCACCGGCGAGTTCCCCACCGAGGTGACGCTGAACAGCTCGGCCACTTCGCAGTACCTGAGCGCCCTGCTGCTGGCCGCCCCGGCCGCTCCGCAAAGCTTCACAGTTTCGCTGACCGGAACCGTTCCCTCCGCCGCCCACGTGGAAATGACCACCCGGATGCTGGCCGACCAGGGGATCCCGGTCCGCTACGACCACGGCTACCTCGCCTCGGCCACCCGACCGGCCGGGGTGCCCATCACCGTCGAACCCGACCTGTCCAATGCCGGGCCGTTCCTGGCAGCCACCCTCATCTGCGGGGGCCAGGTGACGCTGCGTCACTGGCCCGCCGAGTCCACTCAGGCGGGGGCCGACTGGGCCTCCCTCCTGCCCCTCTTTGGCGCCGAGGTGATCGAGCACGGCTCCGACCTGGTGGTCCGAGCCGGTTCAGCGCCCTGGGAAGGGGTTGACCTGGACCTGGGTCGGATCGGAGAGTTGACGCCAACCATTGCGGCGCTGTGCACGCTGGCTACCACTCCCTCGCGCCTGCGGGGGATTGCCCACCTGCGCGGGCACGAGACCAACCGGCTGGCGGCCCTGGCCACCGAGATTCGTCGGTGCGGGGGTGAGGCGGAAGAGACCGAGACCGGCCTGATCATTCGTCCCGGCCAGCTCCACCCCGCGGACTTCCGCGCGTACGCCGACCACCGGATGGCGACCTTCGGCGCCCTGCTCGGACTGGCCCTGCCCGGCTCCTCCGTGGACGACATCGCCTGCACCGAAAAGACGCTGCCCCAGTTTCCCGCCCGGTGGGAAGCACTGCTGGCCGGCACCGACTCGCCCGCGATCCCCTCCCTCGGAGAGGCGCTCGCCCGTGGGTAGGCAGGACAGCGGCACCGACGACCCACGGGTCAAAGTTCGGGCGGGCAAAGGCTCGAGGCCCCGCTCCAAGCGTCGACCCGACTATTCGAAGGCGGCGCGCGGCCAGGTGGTGGCGATTGACCGGGGCCGCTACACCGTCTACGTCGACGGGGTCCGCGTTCAGTGCGTGAAAGCGCGCGAACTGGGCCGGGGCGCGGTGGTGATGGGCGACCTGGTGCACCTGACCGGGGACCTGTCCGGCACGGGTGGGACCCTGGCCCGGATCGTTGAAATCCTGCCCCGTCACGGGGTCTTGCGCCGCTCGTTGGAGGAGGTGCCCGGCGCTCGCGGAGAGAAGATCGTTGTCGCCAACGCCGACCAGCTGGTGGTGGTCACCGCCGCCGCCGACCCCACCCCCCGGGCCGGGATGGTGGAGAGGTGCCTGGTGGCCGCCGATGAAGCTCAAATCCCAGTGATCCTGTGCATGACCAAGACCGACCTGGCCGACCCCGCGCCTTTCCTGCGCCAGTTTGCCGGCTTCGAGCTGCAGGTGGTCCAAACTCAGCGCGGCGGGGACCTGAGAGAGCTGGCCGAGGCTTTGGCCGGCCGCTTCTCCGTCCTGGTGGGCCACTCGGGGGTGGGCAAATCCACCCTGATCAACGAGCTGATTCCCGGGGCTGACCGCCAGGTGGGCGAGGTGAACGAGCTGACCGGGAAGGGGCGCCACACTTCCACCTCGGCGGTGGCGTTGGAGCTGCCCGCAGGCGGATGGGTGGTGGACACCCCGGGGGTCCGATCTTTCGGCCTCTCCCACGCGGAGGAGGAAAACGTGCTCCGAGTCTTCCCCGGCACCCTCGCCGCCACCGAGTATTGCCTGCCAAACTGTTCTCACCTGGCCGGCGAGCCGTCGTGCGCTCTCGACACTTGGGCGCGGGGCGAAGCCCCGTTTGACGAGGGGGACTTGGCTTGGCGCCAGGACCTGGTTCAGCGGGCCCGGGGGCTGCTAGAGGCGGTAGCTACTCCGTCACCGTGAGCGCGGCCAGCACCGCCTCGTGCAAGTGCCCGTTGGTAGCCAGTCCGTTGGCACCCCAGGGGCCCTCCTCGCCTTCGAGCGAGGTGAACCGTCCGCCGGCTTCGCGCACAATCGGGACCAGGGCGGCCATGTCGTAGAGGGCCAGTTCCGGCTCGCACGCCAGGTCGACCGCGCCTTCGGCCACCAGCATGTAGCTCCAGAAGTCGCCAAAGGCCCGGGTGCGCCAACAGGAGGACTGCAGGCGCAAAAACTCTCGGCCCCGGTCCGCCTCCAACCACCCGTCCAGCGACGAGTAGGAGAGGAACGCCTCGTCCAGGTGCCGCACCTTGGACACGTGGATTTGGCGGCAGCGCTGCAGGGAGGTGCCGGTGTGGGCGCCCAGCCCGGTCGCCGCCCACCAGCGTCGGTGCAGGGCGGGGGCCGACACCAGCCCAACGACGACGTCGCCGTCCTCCACCAGGGCAATCAGGGTGGCCCAGACGGGGACCCCGCGAACGAAATTGTGGGTGCCGTCGATCGGGTCGATGATCCATTGGCGCCGGGACGAGCCGGTGGCGCCCCGCTCCTCCCCCACCACGGCGTCGCGGGAGCGAGAGGTGGCCAGGTGGTTCCGAATCATGTCCTCGACTGCCCGGTCAGCGTCCGAGACCAGAGTCAGGTCGGGCTTGGCTTCCACCTGCAGGTCGACGGCTCCAAACCGCTTCATCGTCAGATCGTCAGCCAAATCTGCCAGATAGTGGGCAAGACGCAAGTCGTCAAGGTATTTGCGGGGATCGTCCATGAGTCTTAGGTTATCGTAAACGACCCAATCCCCGGACTATACTGCCCATATGCCTGGCCGATTTGTCATGATTTCCTCCCGTGAGCAGGAGGTTCTTGCCCACAACGAGCGCCAAGCCCTGCTCGGATTCACCGGTTTGACCGAACACGAGCTTCGGTGGGTGCGCCTGGAACACGAGCCGTTTCCCGCCCTGAAGTTAGACGAGTGGGATGGCATTATCCTGTGTGGCTCCCGCTTTGATTCCAGTGCGCCCGAAGAGTCCAAATCCGACTGGCAGTTGGAGGTGGAGGCCGGGCTGCGCGAGCTCTACGGCCGGGTGTTGGAGGCGGATTTTCCTTTCCTCGGTCTCTGCTACGGGATGGGCACGCTGAACACTTACCTGGGCGGAGTGGTCGACTCGACCTATGCCGAGGAGATTTCCGCACCCGAGCTAACCCTGACTGACGAGGGACAACGGGACCCGCTGCTGACCGGGGTGGCACCCAGGTTCCGAGCCTACGTCGGGCACCACGAGGCGATTACCGAACTGGCCCCAGGACTGGTCACCCTGGTGTCGGGAAAGCAAGCCCCAATTCAGATGATTCGGGCGGGGAAGAATGTTTATGCCACTCAATTCCACCCGGAATTAGACCAGGCGGCAATTGAGCTGCGAATTGATATTTTCTCGGACGCGGGCTACTACCCGCTGGAAGAAAGAGCCAGAATTGAAGCCGGGGTTCGCGGGGTGAATACCCGCTCGGCCCATCGAGTGCTCAGGAACTTTGCCCAGTTGCACCAGGAGAGTCGCCACCTGCGCTAGCTGCTAGGTGACCAGGGGCCGGGTGACCAGAGTCCGGGTGACCAGGGGCCTGTGACTACCGGCCGGTCAACTATGGGCTTGTCGGCGCAGGTCGGCCAGTTCGGTGGCGTCGTACCAGGCCAGCGGCGAGTCGCAAATGTCCGCCACCAACTCGTCCAGTTCCTCCTGCGTGGTGGCCAGGCGCGCCGCAGCGATCAGTCGGCGCACATCCCCATCGTCGACCTGGAATGAGTCGACGTCACTCCACTCGGCAATTGGGCCGGCACCGATGGCGACCACCCGCGCCGGGAGTGCGCTCGAGTCGGCCAGAACTAAGGCCAGAGAGTCAAAGGCCGCCTCCGCCAAGGCTTCCTCGTAGAACAGTTCCAGCGCCTCCCCCTTCAGGTCAGCCGGGGGAAGAGCCTCCACGGATTTACGTCCCGGCGGAGTAGGCGAATTAAGCTCCTCAGCGGTGAGGGGAAGGAAATTCCGCATCGATTAATGCCTCTCATAAGTATCATTTCGGTGCCCGATGGCGCTCAGGAACAGTCTACTGCCTGCTGTGGACAACCACTTTGGCTCCTGCGGCGGGGAAGGACAGAACCCGTCCGCGAGTCGCCGTCCCCCGATTGACCTGCCCGGATGGTTCCTCGGCCCCTCAATAACTGCTGGAAATATCCACAGGCAGGTACGAGCGAACGTGCAAAACGCAGTGAACGTCTTTTCAATTCGGTAATACCCGCAAATTTTTCCCCGTTGAAATTGCGATTGACTAGAGGCACGCTTGGGTAATTGAAAAACGCAAAGGAGCCGACATGAACCGCCCACCAACTCACCGTCACGCCCGAGGGATCCCCCTTGCCCCCAGGCTGTGGCCCATTCTCCTCGTAGCCGTCGGGCTGCTAGCCCTGGAGCCGGCTCTCGGAGCCCTTGGCCGCGGCAGCCCCACCGCCCCGCTGCAGTTGGCACTGGTAGTACCGGGGGCGTTGGTAACCGTCTGGCACCTATGTTGGTTGACTTTGGCCGGCCTGACCAGATGGTCGGTGTTGCCCGCGCGCCTGAGCGCAACGCTCCGGAGTCAGGTGCTGTCCCACGGAACCCCGCTGGCTCGGCGGATGCTAGCGGCGGGGGCCGGTGGTTTGGCGGCCGGAGCTTTGATCCTGCCTGCCGCCCACGCCGACGAGGGGGAGACGCTTTGGCCCCGGCTCGGTTCCACCGCGGAGGAAAGCCACCTCTGGCCGACCGGGCCGGCCTTGGTGGCCACCGCGCCGGTGCCATCTGGGCCGGCTAGCTCAGAGTCTATTGACCCAGCGTCAAATGGCCCAGTGCCAGTTGACTCAGTGCCAGTTGATTCAGCGCCAGCTGGTCCAGTGACAGTCGACTCAGCGCCGTCAATACCTGACTCGGCGACCTCAACCGCGGCCGCGGAGTCCGGGTTGGATCCCGCACCCACGCCCCCGAGTATCGACTCGCCGAGGGTCGACTTGGACCCAGCCCCACCCGCGGTGTCGACCCTAACCACGGTCCGGGCCGACCCCAGCCCACCAACCAGGACGCCCAGCCACAGGAGCGGGCCCCCACGCCGAGTGGGGCGCCCCTACCAGGGGCCAGCTCAGACCGGGCCCAGCAGCTATCGCCCCTCCCTCTCCGCAAACTCAGCTCGCCCGCTCGAAACGGCCACCAGCGGCTCTCGGGCACAGTCCGGGACCGGGGTCACGCCCGCCCCCAATCCGACCGAGAGCACCATCCGGGTGCAGGTTGGTGACAGCCTCTGGAGCATAGCCGCCGGCCAGCTCCCATCTGATGCCACCAACGCTCAAATCGACGCCCGGTGGCGAGAGCTCTACCTGAAGAACCGCGACATGGTCGGCCCCAACCCAAACGTGATTCAACCGGGACAAGTCCTGGCGGTCCCCCCACTGAAAGACGCTGAAAGGAACAGTAATGGAGCCTGAAGAAATCGAACCCAGCGAGTCGCCCGCACCCCTCCCGCCGGCAGCCTCCCCATTCCATCCACTCCCCCGACTTTTTCCACCCGAGCCCGGTGAGCGCCCGCCCACCTTGCCGCTGCCACCGGCGGGCCTGCCGGTGCTGCGCTGGGACCTGCGGGCCGATCAGCGGTGGGACTGGGCCCCGCGCCAACGTCGGATTCCCACCGACGCGGAGCTGGAGAACGCGCCGCCGGTGCCCGAGGTGTTTGATCCCCTGGTGTGGAGCCGAAACATCGCTCGGATCATCTTTGACATTCTGGGTGGCCGCCGGGATTTGAACAGCGTTAGGCGGTGGCTGGATCCCCACCTGTACACCCGGCTCCGGGCTCGCCTGGCCGCGATGCCGGACGACCCACCCGCCTCAATGGCGGCGCGGGTGCGGTCGGCCCGGATCTGTCAGCTAACCGAGCACGTGGTGGAATCCTCCGTCGTGATTGAGGACCAGCGGCGGTGCCGAGCAGTGGCACTCAGAATGGAGATTTTCCGGGGCCGGTGGAGGCTAACCGCCCTTGAAGTGGCATAAGAGAAGCGGCGCGGGCTTCTGCCCGCGCCGCCCACTCGGTCTAGTGACCCTTGTTCTTCCGCTTCTTCTGCTGAGCGCGGCGCTGGGCCCGGTTCCCACTGCCCGTCTGCGCTTCGGTGGAGGCAGACTGGGTGGTGAGCCGGTTCGACTGCGCCTGACGACCCACGTTACCCATCACGGAGGCAACCTTAGCCAGGTTCGCACCCTCCGTTTGGGCCGCGGGCTTGGCGGGAGCGGCAGCCGGCTCGGCCTCGGTCTGGTCACCTGAGCCGGGCTCCGCCGGACCGGTGGCAGTGGCCTGCTGCAAGCTGGCGGCCGCCTCGGCCTGAGCCTGCGCCTGCTGTTCCAACGCCGCTTCGAACTGGCGGCCAAAGCCAAACACCTGCTGGACGGATTCCTCACGGATCCGGCCCATCATGGACTGGAACATGCGGGCCGCCTCGTCTTTGTATTCGACGAGCGGGTCGCGCTGGCCCATGGCCCGCAGCCCGATCCCTTCCTTCAGGTAGTCCACCTCGTAGAGGTGTTCGCGCCAGAGCCGGTCGACCGTGGCGATCACGACGCGACGCTCCAGCTCGCGCATGGGCTCCTCGCCCAGCTGGATCCGCGCGATCAGGTTGTCGTTGATCTGCTCTTCCAACTCCTCGTACGCGGTGTGAATGTCCCCGAGGATTTCCTTGGTCAGGGCGTCCCGGGTCAGGCCCGAAATCCCCCCGTGCTCGGCTTCCACCTCGTCAATCGTGATCGAGACCGGGTAGTACCCGCGCAGGTTGGTCCACAGCTCCTTCAGGTCCCATTCCGCCGGGGCCTCACCCGCAGCGAACTGGGCCACCAGCTCGGTGATCAGTTCATCCATGAAGAACTGGATCTGCTCGCGCATGTTCTCGCCCTCGAGCACGCGGCGCCGCTCACCGTAAATCAGTTCGCGCTGACCGGTCATGACGTCGTCGTACTTCAGGACGTTCTTGCGAATCTCCTGGTTCCGGGCCTCCACCTGCGACTGGGCCGACTGGATCGAACGGGAGACCACCTTGGACTCCAGGGGCATGTCCTCCGGATACGCGCCCGAAGCCATGATCCGCTGCGCCATCGAAGAGTTGAACAGCCGCATCAGGTCGTCTTCCATCGACAGGTAGAACCGGCTCTCCCCGGGGTCACCCTGACGGCCCGACCGGCCGCGCAGCTGGTTGTCGATCCGGCGAGACTCGTGGCGCTCAGTTCCAAGGACGTAGAGCCCGCCGAGCTCAACTACCTCATCGTGTTCGGCGGCCACGGCTCGTTCGGCCGCCTCCAGCGCCTCGGGCCAGGCGGCCCGATACTCCTCCGGGTTGGCCACCGGATCCAGTCCGGCCGCCTCCAGATTCGCCTGAGCAATGAACTCGGAGTTTCCGCCAAGCATAATGTCAGTCCCACGACCGGCCATGTTGGTGGCCACCGTGACCGCGCCCTTCCGGCCGGCCATCGCCACCACCTGAGCTTCACGCTCGTGCTGCTTAGCGTTCAGCACCTGGTGCGGAATCCGGCGCTGACGCAACAGCGAGGAAACCAGTTCGGAGCTTTCCACCGAGGCGGTGCCAACCAGGACCGGCTGCCCGTTGCGGTGGCGTTCCTGAATGTCGTCCACGATCGCGCGGAGCTTGCCCTCCAGCGTCGGGTAGACCAGGTCGGGCTGGTCCACCCGAATCATCGGCTTGTTGGTCGGGATCGGCACGACCCCAATCTTGTAGGTGGAGGCAAACTCGGCCGCTTCGGTCTCAGCAGTACCGGTCATACCGGCCCGGGAACCCTCCGGGTAGAGGCGGAAGTAGTTCTGCAGGGTGATGGTGGCCAGCGTCTGGTTCTCCGCCTTGATCTCCACCCCTTCTTTGGCTTCGATCGCCTGGTGCATACCCTCGTTGTAGCGTCGGCCCGGAAGAACACGACCGGTGTGCTCGTCCACAATCAGGACTTCCCCGTTTTGGACGATGTAATCCTTGTCGCGGTGGAACAGCTCTTTGGCCTTGATTGCGTTGTTCAAGAACCCAATCAGCGGGGTGTTGGCCGCCTCGTACAGGTTCTCCACCCCGAGTTGGTCCTCCACCTTGTCGATCCCGGCTTCCAGGACGCCCACAGTCTTCTTCTTCTCGTCGACCTCATAGTCGACGTCGCGCTCCATGGTGCGCACCATCCGGGCAAACTCGGTGTACCAGTGGTTCAGGTCGCCGGCGGCCGGACCCGAGATGATCAGCGGGGTCCGAGCCTCGTCGATCAGGATCGAGTCCACCTCGTCCACGATGACGAAGTTGTGTCCACGCTGAACCATGTCCTCTTGCCGCTGGGCCATGTTGTCACGCAGGTAGTCGAAGCCGAACTCGTTGTTGGTGCCGTAGGTGATGTCGCAGTTGTACATCTCGCGGCGTTCGTCGGGGGTTTGGCCGTTCAGAATACAGCCGCAAGTCAGGCCCAAGAACCGGTACACCCGGCCCATCATGTCCGATTGGTACTTGGCCAGGTAGTCGTTGACGGTGACCACGTGGACACCTTTGCCCGACAGTGCCCGCAGGTAGGAGGGCATGGTCGCCACCAGGGTCTTGCCTTCACCGGTTTTCATTTCCGCGATGTTGCCCCGGTGCAGGGCCGCGCCGCCCATCACCTGGACGTGGAAGGGGCGCATGTGCAGCACCCGCCACGAGGCTTCCCGCACGGTAGCAAAAGCTTCCACCAGCAGGTTGTCCAGCGTTTCACCCGCTTCCAGGCGGTCCTTGAACTCGGCCGTTTTCCCCTGCAGTTCTTCGTCAGACATGGCCGAGAACTCTTCGGCCAGAGCATCCACCTGGTCGGCAATTCGGTCTAGCTGCTTCAAAGTGCGGCCCTCGCCGGCCCGCAAAATCTTGTCAAGAAGAGACACTGAAGCTCCTTGTTTCTGCTCTATTTTGTCTGGTGCAAATCCTGCACCTATCCCATGACAGTCTACGGAAAATGGCGGCCAAACGCGACATTGCCCCCATTTTGCCGACTGGGCGTGAATCCCCGACCAGTCGGCAAAATGGGGGGCTGCCCCTGCGGGCAGCCCCCCATCAAAAACCTAAAACTACAGGTCAACCCTGGTGTTCAGCCTGATCACCCCGTAGGTCCAGCCGCTGCGGTGGTAAACCACGCACGGCTGCTTGGTGTCCTCATCCACGAACAGGAAGAACGGGTGACCCACCAACTCCATCTGGTACAGCGCCTCATCCACGCTCATAGGAGCCGCTTCGTGCACCTTCTGCCGGACCACAACCGGCGAGTCCCCCAACTGCTCTTCGCGGGCTTCCCCAACCTGCAGGTCGCCGGCGCTGCGCAGGTGGAAGTTCTCCGCATTGGAGAGGTCCTCCCCCGTCTCGGCCGAATCCCCGTGAGCTGCATCCAACTCCACCTCAAGCTTGGGCTCGTTCCGATGGCGCCGGTGGTCCTTCACCCGGTCGCGCAGGCGGCGGAGTCGCTCGTAGAGCTTCCCTACCGCCAGGTCAATCGCAGCGTAACGGTCGGCGGCTTCGGCTTCCGCTCGAATCACCGGGCCCTTTCCGTAGACGGTCAGTTCAATTCGTTCCGCCGTGTCCGCTAGGCGCGGATTCTTTTGCCGGGTGACCACGACGTCGACCCTTTGAGCTCGCGGGTAGAAGAGCGTAACTTTCTCCAGCTTGCCTTCAGCAAGTTCACGGAATGTGGGACTGATATCGGTGTTACGACCGTTGATGATGATATCCATGAGGATCCTCCAGGAAGAGAACAATCTGACAGGATTAGGCTTGGTCCAGCCAAGCCGCGAACGCCTCCTTTACTGTCCGGTTAAATAATCATACGTGATCGCCGACACATCCGCGGACGTTACACTCGGGCGAGGACCAGGCCTACCTGGACCGGCTCCCCCACCTCGTGCCACATCTCCCTCATGGTGGCGCCAGTCGTGAGCACATCATCCACCAGCACAACCGCGCATCCGGGCGGCGGTTCCGCAACCAGCGAAAATGCCCCCTCGCGTCCGGACCGGCGGGCCCGGGACCCTCGGCCCGTCTGACTGCGCCGACCCACCCGCAACTTCAGCGCCGGGGCGAGGCGAACCCGGGAGCCGGGCAGGCTGGCCGCCAGCGAGTCTCCCACCCCACGGGCCACCGAGGGGACAATCTCCCGCCGATCCCAGCGCCGGCGCCAGGAGGAGGGCGCCGGCACCACCCAAATCTGGCGGGCCGGCTCCAGCACCTCGGCGGCCGCCACCGCCAGCGTCGCCCCCGCCTGGTACAGGAACCCGTCCAGGTTCTGCCCCCGCTCGTGCTTCGCGCTCAAAATGATCGACCGCAGCGGACCGCCGTAACGTCCCAGCGACCAGACGGGAACCGTGGGGACCCCCCAATCGTTGTCGAGTGAACCCAAGTTTGGCTCGGCCCCGGCCAGCATTTGGCAGTCCGGACACAGCCGCCAATCCCACCGGCCACAACCGGCGCACGATTGCGGGTAGAGCAGACTCATGGTTCAGTTCTAGTCGAAAGCGGCCACGCCGGCTCCCCCCCCTGTGGATAACTCAGCCGGCGTAGGAGATGGCGCTGACCCGTGCCTCCAGTGACCTCCACACCCCGCCGGAGCGGGAGTAGTACTGTCCGGTCGCCGTTTCCAGCAGAATGCGGCCGGCCTGCCCCCCGGCGCTGACCCGGATCGTGTCACTGGGTGCCCCCAGCACCTGGGCAAATCCTCCGAGCGCGACAATCCGCACTTCGCGCTCCTCCCCATGCCCCGCCAGGAACACCATTTGGGTCGAGCCGGCCCAGTCACCATCAACCAGCCCGGCCCCGGCCAGGGACACCAGGTCAATCTGGTCGATGCTCTGGGGCGCCCCCAACGGATCCCGCACCACGACCGCGTTCATCGCCTGCAACCCGTCAGCCCCGTCAACCAGCACCAGCAGGTGGACCCCGTCGGGGGAGACGACCACCTTCCTGATCTGGGTGGAAACCCCCTGCGGCAAAGCCAACTCCACGCTTTCCCCCCGCGAGTTGATCGCCACCACTCCGGACGCCTCACCCGAGGAAGTCCAGGTCCAGTTCCAGCGATCGACCGAGGGGGCGGTGGGGGTGGCCAGCTCCACGTGGTGCACTTCGGTCCCGTCCCAAACTGAGATTCCGTCCTGAATCCACGCGATTGCCCCGTCGGCAATGGGCGCGCGAGCGGGACTCTTGGCGTCGGGTCCCACCAGCTCGGCCGGCACCACCGGGGACCAGCCTTCCCCGGCCGAAACTGCGATCGCTCCGTCGGAGAGCGCCACCGCGGCGTCGAGCTCCAAGCTGGCGGAGAACGGGTCGGGGGTGGCGGGCAGGAGGACCGAGTTGATCTGGGTGACCACCTCGGTCACGTTCGTCATCTGGAACAGGGTGGCTGAGAGTTGACGGGAAATATTCTCCTGGGTCCGTCGGTCCCCAGGCACCTCCCCCTCCATGTTGACCCGCACGGTTTGCCCGTCCACCTCCACCCCCTGGGTGGGGAGGGTGAGCGAGCCGGACAACGCGGAGTAGACCGCAGGAGCCAGCTGTTCACTGGGGCCCGCCAGGAGGCCCGTGACCAGGTGGGAGGCGAGCCGGCGCCGCGGGAACCACCTCGGGTCCGGGACCAGGGACTCCTGGTCGGGCGCCAAAAAGTACAGTTGCTGGGCCTGGTAGACCGCCTGGAAGTTCGCCTTCGACAGGATCACCCCGTCGTCCATCCGGCTGATCCGCCACTGGTCGTCGACGCTGCGAACCAAATCAAAGCTGAGCTCCACGGTGGTGGCCTGGCCCGGCGACAGCACCCCCTCCTCGTCGAGCGTGGCGGTCACTTCTGTCTCCAGGTAGACGGTGGCCGTGCCGGTCCCGGTCATTTCCAGGCGCAGCCCGGGGGTTTGCTCGGTCGGGTAGATCAGCACTCCGGCCCGCGGGTTCCAACTGCTGGCCAGGTCGTCCTTCAGGTACTTCTTCGCCGTCAGGTAGTCGTCGGTGGAGCCGGCTGCCGAGGCGCGCAGGAAGTCGCTGATGATCCGCTCGGGCGTGGAGTTCCGGACCGGGCCAAACCCTAGTTGCTCCACCGGTTCCGTGTTGGGCGCGGCCACCTCGAACGCCTGCGGGTCGCCGCTGGTCGGCATGGTGGCGCACCCGCCGAGGAACAGTGCCCCCACCAAAACTAGTGCCCGCCACTTGGTTTTCACTGCGCTCCTCCCGGTGAACTCAGTGGGAATCCGAACTTGCGGGGCACCGTGAACTCGAAGGTGGCTCCCTGCCCGAGCGCACCGCGGGCCACGATCCGGCCCCGGTGGGCGGCAATGTCCTCTTTCGCGATGGCGAGTCCCAGCCCGGTGCCCCCGGTGGTCCGAGCCCGGGCCGGGTCGGCGCGGAAGAACCGGTCGAACACCCGGGCGATCGTCTCCTCGCTCATCCCCACCCCGTGGTCCACCACGCGGACCGTGATCTCGCCGGGAGCGGCCTCCACCTCCACCTGCACCGGCTTGCCTTCCGCGTGCTCGTACGCGTTGACCAGCAGGTTCCGGATTACCCGTTCAATTCGCTTGGAGTCCACCTCTGCCAGGGGCGAGTTCGGTCGGGCGGACAGGGTGACGTAGACGCCCAGGTGGTCGGCCAGTTCCTGGACGGAGGCCATGGTCTTTTGCGTTAGGGCATACAGGTCGGTCATCTCGATGTCGAGCTGGGTGGACTGCGCGTCGTAGCGCGAAATCTCTAGCAGGTCCGCCAGCATCTCCTGCATCCGCCCCACCTCGGAGAAGAGCAGTTCGGCCGAACGCTGCGGCGCCCCGCTCAGCTCACCCCGGGCCTCGTAAATCATCTCTCCCGCAATGGAGATGGTGGTCAGCGGGGTGCGCAGTTCGTGCGACACGTCCGAGACGAACTGCTGCTGCAACTGAGAGAGCGTGTCGTACTCGTCGATTTGCTGCTGGAGGGATTGGGCCATGTTGTTGAAGGCGGTCCCAAGCCGAGCCATCTCGTCCTGCCCGGACACCTCCACCCGGCTCTCCAGGTCCCCGTCGGCCAGTTTGGCGGCCGCCTCGGCGGTGGAGCGGACCGGCCGCAGCAGGGCGTAGACCAGCCAGAAGGACGCCACCGCGATGATCAGCAGCAGCGGCAGGGTTGCGACCGCGAAGATGCGGATCACCAGCGCCACCGACTGTTCCTCGGACTCCAGGGAGTAGACGATGAACAGCTCGTAGGGACCGGCCTGCGGGACGTCCACCAGGGAACCCACCACGATGCCCGGCACCGCCTCGGGAATGGCAATGGACTGCCAGGCGCTCTGCCCGCCCTCCACCAGCTCCCGCAGGGCCGGGGTGATGGTTTGGCGCATCTGCGGGTTGGACAGCTCGTTGACAATAAAGGTGTTGGACGAGTCGGGGGCGCGCAGCAGCATCACCGAGACCGCTCCGGCACCGGCTGCCGAGTCGCGGGTGTAGGCCACCAGCTGGGAAACCAGGTCCTGGACCTGGTCGGTGGTGGCAGCGGTGGACTGGTCCAGGGTGTTTTGCGCCTGGGTGAAGCGGACCGAGGCGTCCTCCAGGATGGCGTCTTTGCGCACGTGAAACAGTTCGTTTCGCATCTGACCGACCGCGATCAGCCCGACCACCATCATCAGAGCCAGCAGCATCAGCGTCAGCGTCAGGGCCACCCGGATCGACAGGGACCGGTGCAGCCGCCTCCGGACCCGCTGCAGTAGTGCGCTCACATCCCTGTGCCGGCGCGGTATCCCACCCCGCGAACGGTGACGATCAAGCTGGGGTTTTCCGGATCGCGCTCAACTTTGGAGCGGAGCCGCTGCACGTGCACGTTCACCAGCCGGGTGTCCGCCACGTGGCGGTACCCCCAGACCGATTCAAGCAGTTCCTCGCGGGTGAACACCTTCCATGGCGCCCGCGCCAGCGTCACCAGCAGGTCGAACTCCAACGGGGTCAGGTTGATCCGCTCATCCCCGCGGCGCACCTGGTGCCCGGACACGTCAATGTTCAACTCACCCAGGGTCATCTGCTCATCCTCGGGCTGTTCGACCGAGCGGAGACGGGCCTTCACCCGCGCCACCAGTTCCTTGGGCTTGAAGGGCTTGGGGACGTAGTCGTCGGCCCCGGCACCCAGTCCAGCCACCACGTCCGAGGTGTCCGAGCGGGCGGTCAGCATCACGATGGGCACGTTTGATTGGCGCCGAATCTCCTCGCAGATTTCAATGCCGTTTTTCCCGGGCAGCATCACGTCGAGCAGCACCAACTCGGGGTCAACTCGCTGGAACTCTTCCACAGCTTTTGCCCCGTCAAAGCACTCAACGACTTCGTAACCTTCGGCGGCCAGAACCAGGCTGATCATCTCCGCTAAGGCTGAGTCGTCGTCAACTACCAGTATTCGCGAAGTCATATGCTGATGGTGTCACGAACGGCAATGGCTGTCATCTTCACAACTCCCTACGTCTGGAATGGTCCCGGCTCCGGTGCGGACTCTGGCGGAGGAGGGGGTTCAGAGATCCCGTCGACCACCTCAAAATGGGCCCGTTGCTTCACCAGTGAAGTGAATCCGCCGCTGACCTCCGGGGCCGGCTGCTGAGCGGCCTCCCGAACCGCCTCGACCAGAGCCATCAGGTCGTCGTCGGACGGGGCCGCCTCGTCATAGTTGATCTCCAGCCGAACCACGTCCCAGCCTTTCGGGACGGTCAGCTGGGTGACGTGGCGTTCGCACAGGTCGTAGCTGTGCGGTTCAGCGGTGGTGGCCAGCGGACCCAAAACCGCGGTGGAGTTCTGATAGTCGTAGGTCAGCGTTCCGACCGCGTGCCCGGGGCATCCCGGTTTGGAACAATACCGCATTGACACCCTCTCCTTATCGAACGTTTCCATAATAGCCAAAGACACCTTACTCTGGGACCATGATGGAAGTAGTCTCCCCCGCCGGGTCATTTCGGACCCCTCGGCGCCGCAAGGACCGACACGGTCGACGCCAAAATGGGGTGCTGGTTCCCGCCATTTTGCCCGCGTCCCGCTCGCGCAGAGAGAAATTTGATCGGGAAATTCTGGCCATCCTCACGCGGATGAAGGCCCGCTTCCCCGAGATTGGCGAAATCGAGTTCGGGGTGGAGGACGTCCCGCCGTCAACGCCGGCCCCCTGGGAGGATTTCGACGTCTGCCTGGCGCGCTCCTTCCCCCGGGATCGCACCCGCGGACTGGCTAACCGGATCGTGGTGTACCGGCGCCCGGTGATGCAGCGCTGCGGACCCGAAGGCTGCTACCCGCTGCTGCGTCTGCTCTTGGCGTATCGAATTTCCGAGCTGCTGACCGTCGACCCGGAGGAGCTCCTGGCGATCGGCTAGGGGGAGACGACCACCTGGACGGAGGACTCGGTCAGCCCGGCCTCCCCCAGCGGGGCTGCCGCCCAGGCCGAGCCAAAATCGGTGGTCAGCTCCTGGGTTAGAACCGCCCAGCGCGGGGTGGAGAAGGTCAGTTCCTGGCCCGCCTCCACCTCGACCTGCTCCACTCGTCCGGACTGATCCACCAGGGTGACCGTGCCCGCCACCGGCAGGACGAGGCGGGTGAGGGCGGACGAGGGCCCGATCAGTTCCCGGGACTCCACCAGTTCTCCCTCAACCACCGGGTCGGGCGCCCCGGCCAGCTGCCGGGAAATACTGGCCGCCAGGTCTGCCGATCCGGTCAGGCGCAGGCCCGCCACCTCCGGCAGGGTGAGCTGGGTGACGCCCGGTTCCGCCAGCAGAGTTTGGGTTCCGTTGAGCGCGCCGGCGCCGTCCTCTGACAGCGCTTCCAGGCTGATCTCCACCGGCTGATCCCCCGGGTTCAGCAGGTTCAGGACCGCGCCCGCACCGACGGCGGGAAACACGAGTTCCCGGGCGGGTGATTGGCTGCCCACCTGGGCGATCCCCCGGGTCACCTCACCGGCAAACCCGGAGCTCTGCAACCAGGCGGCCACCCCGAGGCCGTCCGCCTCCACGGTCAGGGCCAACCGGGGTTCCTCCGGGAACCAAACGGCCGGGCGCCAGGCAATAGTGGACTTGGCCGGCACCGTCATCGGCGGGGCCTCACCGAGGGTGCCGCCAATGGAGTATCCGCGGACCCGGGCGGTCACCGGCTTGTCCCCCGGGTTGGACAGAATCAGGACGGTGTCCTCTCCCGCGTCGGTTGAGCCTCCAACCAGCGCGAGCCGGTTGGCGGGTACTTGGCACGGGAGCGTCGCCAGCGCCACCGGTGGGCCGTCCAGGTAGCGGGTGGTGGCGAGGGCACTGGGGAAATCCTCGGCCCGGCTGACCGTCCCGGGCAGGACGGCGGTGCCGCCCCCGGCCAGCGGCTCCGTGTCCGTCTTGGGCCAGACTGACACCTCGGCGGCCACCTGCACCGCCGGGTTCACTGCCGCATCAAAAATCCCCGGGGCGCAGGCCAGCCGAAGCTCCTGCCCGGTGGTGTTGACTTCAAAGCTCTGCTGGGCGGGAACCGGGCTCGGAGCGGTCCAGGCGCCCATCAGCCCGACCGGTACGGCGGCAAGCAGCGCGGCCGCGCTGAGCATCCGAGCCGCCAGCATCCAGTGTTTACGAGCCATCGAGCACCTCCCACCGGGCCCGCCGGGGGCGCCACGGCACTGCCGCCAACGCGACCAGGCCCACTGCCACCCAGCTGCCCACCTGCCACCAGCGCAGCCACGGCGGCTGGTAGCGGAAGGTGATGACCCCCTCGCCCGCGGGCACCGCAAACGCCTGGCGCCAGTCCGAGCCGGTCGGCTCCAATTCGACGCTGCCGAGCCAGGCCCGCCACGACGGGTCCGCCGTTTCGGCCAGGGTCAGGGTGGTCGGCTCAGAGAGGCTGACGCTGACGGCCGGAACCGGACGGCCCTCCGGCCCGAGGGTCGCGAGCGCGGGTAGACGCCCACCGGGCCGCACCCGCCACATGGTTCCCAGGTCGGTGGTTCCGATCCGCTCCAACCCCTCCGTGGCGTCAAGGTGATCGTGCAGCGAGCCGTAACCCACCGGGCTGGTGGGGGTGAGCAAAATGATTTCGACCGCGTGGTCCGCCAGCGCCTGGGCGGCCTCGGTACTGGGGCGAGCGGTTAGCTGCCCGACCGCGTCGGCCAGGTGTTCCCGCGCCGGATTGGCCGCCTCAGCCAGCAGTCCCGCCGACAGGTCCTCCTGACCGCGGGTGCCGTCGCGCCAAAGCTGGGCCTCCACCTGCTCGGACGTTTGGGTCAGGACCAGGGTGCGGGCCGAGCGCTCTGACGCGGCCGCCTCGCGCGCAACCAGCGGGGCCCCCGGGTGCGTGGACAGGCCGGCCGGCGTGCCGG
>WPCI01057696.1_pt1 | contig 88669 bp, 95 predicted proteins | sample 5399871 | NCBI WGS metagenome assembly WPCI01 (sample SAMN12869469, study PRJNA574797) | sludge metagenome | isolation source: wastewater treatment of pH7 | place: China:Beijing | collected 2019-05-20 | reverse complement strand
ATGTGATTGCAGCTATTACGGATAATAAGCCACAAGTCACCGTGAATGGAGATCATTTTGCATTCGGCGATCAAAATATTGATTCTTCAGTAGCGAGTATAGGGGATATTCTTCCACCGGAGAAGAAACCAGATGCAATTGTGAACCTACCAATTATAACGGAGGATGAGAATGGTAATACGGAAAGTACAGGGACAGAAAAACCAAAACCACCAATAGAGCCGGAGAAACCAACAAACCCAGAGAAACCGACAGAACCGGAAAAACCAACAAATCCAGAAAAACCAACAAATCCAGAAAAGCCAACAGAACCGGAAAAACCAACAGATCCAGAGAAACCAACAGATCCGGAGAAACCAACAGATCCAGAGAAACCAACAGAGCCGGAGAAACCAACAGATCCAGAGAAACCAACAGATCCAGAGAAACCAACAGATCCAGAGAAACCAACAGAACCGGAAAAACCAACAGATCCAGAGAAGCCAACAGAGCCGGAGAAACCGACAAATCCAGAGAAACCGACAGAGCCGGAAAAGCCAACAAATCCAGAGAAGCCGACAGAACCAGAGAAAACAACGAATCAAGAAAAGCCAGTTCTGAAACAAAATGAAAAGATGGTAGCGAGTAAATAAAGAGAAAACAACTGATTTTGCCAAAAAGGTACTCATAAAAAGAGTACCTTTTTAATTTGAAAGGGGGCATATAGATGTTTGTTAATAGTACAAATTTAGTGCAAATTTCAAGTCTAGATAAAAGTTTAATGGTGGTAGGTCGAGTGGGAACAGGGAAAACGAGGGAATTGAAGAAAATGGCTTTAAGTTTATCAAAAGTTTTAGTGTTAGATCCACTGAGGGAATACGAAGCATTCGGAAAGCAAACAGAGGGTAATGTGACTTTACAACACTTGGATTGTGAATCGAATGAGGGGTATGGGAATTTTAAAATTACAGAAGATGTGATAAATATAGCTAAACAATATGAATACGTAATTGTAGATGAAACCAATTATTTATGTCAGGAAGATTTTATATACTTTCTCCAACAAATGAAGGATTCCGATATAAAAGTAGTAGCAAGTTTTCAAAACATGCCATCAGATGCCCAAATTACTAAGAAATTTGGATATATCATATCTTTAGATGTAACGAATGATTTCGATAAGATAACAGAGTATGAAAAATATAATTATGATTCGGGATTTGGTTTAAAGAAGTAATACGTGTGGCTAGATTAAATAGAGGTGGTGCTTTGATATGTATAGTGAAAAGATATCAATCAAATATAAATTAGCTGAAAAAGAAGTACTCATTCCATTGAGTGCTTTTTTGTTTGTTGGAATGTTTTTGATCGCTAATTTTTTACTCAACTTATCTTTAGAGCTGATAGAAACAACATTTAGTGATTTATTACATCCTAAACCATTCCATATGGAGGTAGGATTTCTTTTTCAGATGCCAATTGCAGAACATCCAATATACTACTTGCTTGTTTTCCTTGTAGTGATTGGAACTATAGCGAGAACAGTGTACAAATTGAAATCTTCCTTTAAAAACTTAAATAATCATCAGAAAGGATCTAGTCGTTTTACAACAGTTGAAGAGCTGAAAAAGCAGTATCGAGCTGTACCAGATCGAGAGGAATCATTTAAAGGTGGCGGTGGTGTTGTTATCTCACGATTAGGTGACAAGGTATTTATTGATGATAGTCCGGTAAATAATTTAATCATTGGTACAACACGCTCTGGTAAAGGGGAAACCTTTGTATTTCCTACAATTGATGTCTATTCTAGAGCGGAACATAAACCATCATTAATTTTTAACGATCCAAAGGGGGGTGCGACACGTTCCTAAGTGAAAAGCTTAGGCATTGTCGAACTTACAGTTCAACAGTGAACTGTCATTCCAAGAAGTCAAATGATAGGGTAACGCCTTGAAGGGCTTCCTTTAATACTCCGACATGCAGTGAAGTTAGCAAGAACTGAACTGTATGAAGCTCGGTGAAGTCGGTTGAGAGTTACCGTAATCCTATAGGATACGAAAGTCACTCAGAGGTGGGTGGTGTAACCTATAAACCGGAAGTCTATAAATTACCTATGGTTAGTATGCACTATGAACCAATAGAGTATGGTATGTGCGGACGAATCTCTGATGGTACGGGTCTATATCGGAAGTAAGTCGAAAGGCTTACTGACACAATTAGTGTCGCTACTGTGGATGAGTAAAACTCGCCTTTATGAAAGTCCATATATTGTTACAGGCAATATCAAGGTAGCAGGCTCATAGGAGAAACCTAACGGTATATGCACAGATAGGAATGACGGAACGTGGTAAGCTGTCAACACTGAGGGCTTGCTTCCGATGAAGTGGTTCTAGGGAAAACAATTGTAAATTGTATAACCTAGGTTTATGACAGTGAAAGTGGTGGCACAGTACCTATGAAACGTGTAATGAACGTGGAGGGATAGCCACTAGTCGATTGAAAACTGACTGTTACTTATGGTTGACATGGTTTCGAGTAAGACTAAAGAGATGTAAACCTCCAGTAAATAAGGGGAGGTTACAGCCCATGTTAAAGAAAACTAAACTAAGGCACAGTGAATATTACGACATGCAAAGAAAGTATGATGAGTTATATTCTAATAGCCTTAATGGTAACAATTTCTATAAATTAATTGATATTATCGGTTCGGAAGAAAATATTAGATTAGCATACCGCAACATCAAAACTAATAAGGGGAGTAACACGGCTGGAGTTGACAATTTAACCATTAAAGATATTTGGCACCTAAACGATACAAAGATTATTCATGAAGTTAGGAAACGATTAAATAACTATCAACCACAAGCAGTTAAAAGAGTCCTTATCCCAAAAGAGGGCAGTGATAAGAAGCGACCCCTGGGGATTCCAACAATTTGGGACAGATTAGTACAACAATCTATCCTCCAAGTATTGGAACCTATTTGTGAAGCTAAGTTTCATAACCATAGTTATGGATTTAGACCGAACAGAAGTACACACCATGCACTAAGTAGAGTTGTAAGTCTTATTAACATAGGTCACCAACACTACTGTGTTGATATTGACATTAAGGGGTTCTTTGATAATGTATGCCACAAAAAGCTATTAAGGCAAATGTGGACTCTGGGAATAAGAGACAAATCACTTCTATGTGTTATTTCAAAAATCCTTAAATCTGAGATAGAAGGAGAGGGTATTCCCAATAAGGGTACTCCGCAAGGAGGAATTATTTCTCCTTTACTTTCCAACATTGTTCTAAATGAACTTGATTGGTGGATAAGTAGCCAATGGGAAACCTACAAACCTCACAGAATCTCTACTCGGCATTTAGGGTTTCGACAATATGCTAGGAAGTACACGAATCTAAAATGTGGTTATGTAGTGAGATACGCGGATGACTTCAAAATAATGTGTCGGACTTATGATGAAGCACAACGCTTTTATCATGCGACAGTTGATTTTCTCAAATCCCGCTTGGGATTAGAAATTAACCCCAAAAAGTCCAAAGTGGTTAATCTCAAGAAAAACTCGTCAGTTTTCCTTGGATTCAAAATCAAAGTGGTTAAACAAGGTAAAGCTAAATTTGGATATATTGCAAAAACCAGTATGTCCGACAAAGCTATTACAAAAGCTAAAAGACAACTAAAAGAACGAATCAAAGGAATTCAAAAGGAGCCCACTTCAGAGAAAGTTACTCAATTTAATTCAACCCTTCTTGGTATACAAAATTACTTTAAATATGCGGTTACAATTTACATGGATTTAACGGAGGTAAATTACTCTCTGCGAAGAGTCATAAGAACCAGACTTAGAAACAATATGAAGCACATGAAGTTCTGTGAAACATCTGTGAATTTTAAAAGGAAGACCAAAGGAATACAACCTAACACTAAGATTTACGTTGTACAGAACACTCCACTCTTACCAGTTACAGGAATACATCATAAAAACCCGTGGAATTTTTCGCAGGTTATCTGTAACTATACGGAAACGGGGCGTAATAAAGTACATAGTAATCTTAAGGCAATACCTAAGGATGTTCTCAACCAAGTTATGAGGACTTATTCGAAGAATAAAAGTATTGAGTACAACGATAATAGGATATCAAAATACGTTGCTCAATATGGTAAGTGTTATGTAACTGGTGAGGAAATTGGTATTGAACGTGTTCATTGTCATCACATTGTTCCCATTAAACAAGGTGGGGATGACAAGTACAACAACTTGGTAATTGTAGATTGGTTTATACACAAACTGATTCACATGACGAATCTTAATAAGATTACACATTACCTTCGGTCTTTTAAACTTAACAAGAAACAAATGGATAAACTGAATGTGCTAAGAACTAAAGCTGGAAATGAACCGATAGTAACATAATTTGATTTTAAAGTCAGTTGGAAACGATGGAACGCCGTATGCTAGGAAACTAGCACGTACGGTGTGAGGTGGGGGAAAAGGTGGAGATTACATCAAAGCCTTACCTATCATCATGGACACAGCCGAAGACATTTCGTGCTGGTGATTATACGTATGCTCTTACTTATAATGGAGAAATTTATAATTTCCGTGAGCTGAGAGAACAACTTAGGAAATGTGGTCATACATTTGAAACGCATTCAGATACAGAAGTGTTACTACATGCTTATTTAGAATGGAAAGAAGACTGCGTACAACATTTAAACGGCATTTTCGCTTTCGCCTTATGGGATGATCAGAAGCAACAACTGTTTTTAGCACGTGATCATTTAGGCGTAAAACCACTCTTTTATACAGAAAGAAATGACAGTATTATTTTCGGATCTGAAATTAAAGCATTATTAGCTCATCCATCTGTCCCTGCTGAAATTGATACGGATGGCATAAATGAAATATTTGGATTAGGGTTATTTCGAACTCCAGGATGTGGCGTCTTTAAACATATTCAAGAAGTGCGTGCTGGACATTCTATAACGTTTACACGTGATAAAAAAGTAGTTACGAAGTATTGGAATTTAGAAAGTAAGGTCCATACAGATTCTATAGAAGATACATCATCACATATTTTATCTATTTTACAAGATACAGTAAAAAGACAATTAATTGCCGATGTCCCTCTCGTCTGCATGTTATCAGGAGGATTAGATTCTAGCGGTATTACTGCACTAGCAGGAAAAGAATTTGCTGCTGAAAATAAAACACTTCATACGTATTCCGTTGACTTTGTAAATAGCGCAAAAGATTTCGAGCTGACATTTGCTCGCACTGGTTTAGACGCTCCTTGGGTAAAACGCGTTTCTGAACATGTAGGGACATCTCATCATGATATTATTGTGAATGCTGAAGAATTAGCTAATCACTTATTCGTTCCCCTCCGTGCAAAAGATTTACCGAGTGCTGGCGAAATGGAAACTTCACTATATTTACTATTTTGCGAAATGAAAAAAGATGCGACCGTAGCTTTATCCGGCGAATCTGCTGATGAAGTATTCGGTGGATACCCTTGGTTTCATCAAGAAGAATTACTATATGTCGATAAGTTTCCTTGGCTAACAAATTGGAAGAATACATCTCCTCTTCTACTACATGAAATAAGTAACCAATGTAATCTAGAAAACTATATTGATACACGATTCCAAGAAGCGATACTTGAAGTACCTACTCTTGAAGGTGAAAGTAAAAAATCCGCGAAACAACGTCAAATGTTTTATTTATTTTTAACGAGATTTCTTCCGTTCTTACTTGACCGTAAAGACCGTATGAGTATGGCTGTAGGATTTGAAGTTCGTGTACCGTTTTGCGATTATAGATTAGTTGAATATTTATGGAACGTTCCTTTCAACATAAAAAGCATTGATAATATTGAAAAAGGCATTTTACGTAGAGCACTGAAACCTGCTTTACCTGACGATGTACGCAATAGAAGAAAAAGTGCTTATCCAACTTCACAAGACCCACATTATTTAAAAACAATTCGTCATTTATCACTCGACATGTGCAGTAATAAAAACAATCCTATTTTCTCACTTATTAATCATTCCACATTACTTGCTATTGCCGATGGAAGTAATAAAGAAATTAACAATTTCGAAGCAAGAAGTGCTATGGAATACATGCTACAAGTAAACGAATGGTTAAAAACATATCATATTCATATTGCTTAACAAAAAGGAGTTCAAGGATAAAAACCTTGAACTCCTTTTATATTAATTAGCACATCGTTTATTTTCAGTGTCAATGGACCATCCAATAATTGTGGCACAATCTCTACCTTTCCACTGCAGTACATTTGTTAATACTGGTTCAATCTGTAAGCAACTTCCGTCGTGCAATATTTCTACTAAAGATTGATCATCATCAAACCTTCGTTTATCACACTCTAAAATACCGTCCGTTGCCATTACGATGTGATTCATTCCTTTTTCTAACCCTCTTACACCTGACGTAAAGCAAGGTGTATTTGCTGCAAAAATATTTTTCCTACCGATATATTCGTAATTCTTCCGTTTATTTAATCGCCCTTTCCCATTCTTCGTTTTCTCAGAATGGAATAAATATGCGAAACAATTACCAACTGATAACCAATATAAAAATTCGCCTTTTCGCAAACATATTAAACATGCGAGTTCCTCATCATCTTGATCACATTTTTCAATAAACAGCTCATCTGTAAATAACGCTAATAAGTACATATGTGTATGATGAAAAGCTAAATGTATCGGGTAGGAAAATAACTCTTTTAGTTTCTCTTTTCTTTCCGAAATTGCTTCTACTATATAATCTATATTTTTTGTTTTGTGATGTGTATCAAAAATCATAACAAATTCAAATTGTAATTCAGGATCCCACCAAGCAAGCACCGCATCTCCTCGTTCATATGCATCACTCTCTTGATTTCCCCCATATACGCCGACTGAAAGAGGACCACATTTTTCAACATGTATTTCATCTACATACATCTGTTCATGACTCATCCATTTGAATGTATTCACAGCTATCATCCTCTCTCTTGCTAAATGTATACCTTTACACATAGATTACCTTATATTTCAATAAAAATAAACTTTTTCAACATTTTTTATCCAAATAAAAGGATTTTATTTCTACACTAACGAATATATCTTAATATACGATATAAAAACAGGAGGATTTATTATTATGAAAGACATCAATCAGCATTGGGAGAACATTTATTATCACTTACGATATGAATATGAAGACAATCTTTCTCACCAAGCTATTCGTATTTTACAAATCGTTTCTCGTGAGAAAGAAATAACAATTGGAAAAGTCGCTACTGAGCTTACTCTCTCTCATAACACAGCATCTGAACACGTAAAGCGCCTTATTCAAAAAGGATTTATCATGAAAGAAAGAAACAAACAAGATGAAAGAGTTGTGAACCTTACTTTAACGAAAGAAGGCATTGAAGTATTAGAAAAGCATACTTTACTAGATAAAGAAAAGATAAAAATATTAGAATCGCAGTTATCGAAAGAAGAACAACAATTCATTGAAAAAGCTTTTTCATTATTAGCGAAGGAGGCAAAGTATGCATTTCCTCGTTAAAGTAATCGTTTCGGCACTTATTATCGGTGTTATTACTGAAGTAGCTAAACATTATAGTACGATTGGCGGGTTTATCGCTGCCCTTCCTCTCGTTAGTTTACTGAGCCTGTTTTGGATTTCTTTCGAAGGCGGGAACAAACAAGAATTAAGTCAATTTGCTATAGGCGTATTATATGGATTCCCTGCATCCGCACTACTATTATTTATCGTTTATATCGGTTTAAAAAACTCATTTGCACTTAGTACATCTGTCCTATTCGGTATAGGTGTCTGGTGTATTGTTTTCGCTTGTCAAAAATTACTTCAATCTTAGTTAGGAGGGTTTACTATTTATAAATTTGTAGAGGTATTGGGGCAAACTATAGAAGTATATATGAAAGGAAGTAGTAAACAAACGGTAGTCATTCAAACCGGAATGACTTGCTCATTTTATGATTGGCTTCCTATTATCGAAAAGCTTTCACAGCACTTTACAGTCGTTTCCTACCATCGCCCAGGTTACGGAAAAAGTGAACTAAGGAATCATTCACGTACTACATTACAAACAACAAAAGAACTTCATATGTTACTACAAAAACTAGATATTCACGAACCAATCATTCTAATCGGTCATTCCTATGGAGGTTTATGTGCACAACATTTTGCGATGTTATATGAAAATAAGCTACAATCACTTATTTTAGTTGATTCTACTTCTATGAACTTACACCGATTAGATGAACTTCATTTACCAATTTCTGATCAGACTGATTCTGATGATATGTGGCTTCAAAAATATAATACATATTCCAAGATGGATGTAGACCTGCTTTCTAATGAACTAAAACCTATGCTAGCCGGTCAATCAAGACAGCAAATTGAATTTTCTACCTCTCCTTCATTATATAAAGCGACAGCTTCTGAACTATCGGAGTGGAAAAACTGTGCCCTTTCACTAAAAGAGCTATATAAAACATTAGAAATACCATTAATCGTTATCGGTAGAGACCCTCAATATTCTATTACTCAGTTGACTGAGGGCAGCATGCCAAAAGAGGAAGCCATACAACTTGAAACAATGTGGCAAAAACTGATTCATGAACAATTACAACTCTCAATACATAGCCAATATATACTTGCTGAACATGCTGGTCACGGAATAGAAAATGACCGACCAGATATTATCATTGAAGCTGTTCACTCCCTAAAAATAAAAAAAGGAAGCAACTAAAGCTGCTTCCTTACTTATCTATTCATAATCTTCTTCATCATCGATTTCTTCGTAATACGAATTCCCATTACTTACATATATAGGACCATTCGCAACGTCAATACGTAATACCCATGCCCATGGCACAGCTAAACGCTTATGTATTGCTCGCCAAAAGCTCATTGATTTTCTTTCGTACTCCTGGAACTCCTGAAGTAACTCTTTGTAGGAGGAACCGTCTAACTGAATATTTGTTTCTAACAAACGAGAATGGGCATAGTACTGCAGCTCTAGTTCAGCAGCAATTTCCATTTCTTCTTCCGTTGCCATACCTATAATTGTTCCATCTGCTGGTGCAATTTCATATACGTTGTGAACTTCAATAAGCCCTTCTTTCTCTTTCTCAAACATGTAAACAGCCTCCTTTAACATATTTTTTATGTTACAAAGTCATACTTCTACAATAATATCTCTCTTTCCTCTTTTTTTGATAAACTTTTACAAATTATTTATCCCGCTTTAATGGGCAGTAAGACCCCCACCTCAAAATTCAGCGGAAGCAAAGAAGTTAGGTGGGGGTCGGGCTGCCCATAAAAGTCCGATTGGTGAAGGCTAATAATCAGTGGGGGATGAAGAAAACCCCCACTGATTAAAGTTTCACTTTATTTGATGACCCGTATTCTCTATCCTTTCGGCAGAAATTAAATCTTCATTATGAAAATTCAACTTAAATATATCGGGCATACGAAGTGTTTTCCAAAATCGAAAATCATATTTTGAATCAAAATAATTCATGAGTAATACCATAATATTTCCATGAGTTCCTATTACAATATTCTGATCTTCATATTTTTTTAATATATTTTGCATACATATTACAGCACGCCTTTGCGCTACTTCATTCGATTCTCCGCCCTCGTATGCAAAATCCCAATCTTCCCACACCTTTTGGACCGCATTATTAAAATCTGTTACTGGCTCTTTACTTAATAATCTTTCCCGTAAATTTTCTTCTATTTCTATTGATACATGATATGTATTCGCAATTCCTTGTACAGTTTGAATTGCTCTTTTGTAGGGGCTAGAAATCACAACATCAATATGTTTATCTTTTAATAAGCGTGTTACATTCTCTGCATCTAAGTGCCCTTTTTCAGATAAAGGTCGCTCCCGTTCTTCTTTTGTATATGTAGAATGGGCATGGCGAACGAAATATATTGTTGTCATTTATTCATCTCCTTTTTCCCTCTCTACCCAAATTCAATACATTACCATCAAATCCCTTTACTTTTACAATAAGTGCCGCCAAATTTAAATGTTGATTTTCATATTAATAAAAGGAAACACCTCTATGGTATTTCCCCCATTTAAAATAGACTACATTCAATTAAATACTTTATCAATTTTATTTCTGTCGTATTCTAATACCCAATCATTATATGTATGATACATATTCCTAATTGTATTAGGAGAGGTAGCTAACACATCACAACATCTATCATCATAAATGTGAAATATAGTATTCTTGTTAATATTTATGAAATACACCATATGAAAAATACGCGGTTTTATCCCCATATCTTGATTACAAATTGCTTTTATCATAGGAATGTATTTCAAGTCTGAAACTTTACATTTCAAAGTATATCTATGTGTTTTATATACCCCGTCTTCATCGTCTTCTGGAAAAACATAAGGGATTGTATTTTTCTGTAACTTAAACAAATCAGACTTCTCTTTTACATACTTAGAAAAGATATTCAATTTGTGTTTGAAAGTTTCACCATCTGCATAGTCATTTACATCCACTACAATATACATATCATCTGTTTTGGAATGTAAAGACTGAAATAAAGTAATGGCTCTATTATAAACGCCTTCTAAATATGGGCAGTTTTCATAAATATTAGTGCAATCATAGTTCACACCTAATTTAAAGCGAATACCAATATCCCCATTATAAAATAGAGGTGGTCTAAGTTCTAAATTTGGAAACGTTTCAAGCATATACTCCTTCAATCTCATCTCAACACCTACCTTTAATAGCATCTTGTTTACATAATAAAATTATTCTATTATAATTTATTTCTAAATTCCTCACTTGTTATAATATCTCGAATAAAATAGTCTACATTATTTCTCAACTTTTGATATGCAACTTGATCTTCTATATCGTTAAACATAATGACAACTTCTACTTTATTCCCTTTCTTATCTGTAGTATACAAGCTTTTTGTCAATACGAATGCGGTAGAACCACCTTTTTGACCAGCATATTCGAACTTACTATTTTTAACTGTTCCTTTGAAAATGTTCTCGATTTCTTCTTGCATTGATTTTGGAAAATACTTTCTACTATTTATCTTTTCCATTATACTCATATAATCTTTAGCGTTTGCACCCACTAATCGATCTGACCAAATTCGCTGAAATTCCATATCTACTTTTAATGGGATATCCCGTTTTTTCCATTCTTCTTCGTCTTTCATCCATTCATGAATTTGTAACACATGTTTATTATACTCATCCTGTGACATGTTACGTATCATTTCTAAAGATTGATTCTCTGGCTCATGAAGCTCTTTTTCTACATACCCTCTCATATATAGTGAAGCAGTATATGAAGTGAACTTGTCATGACTAGTAAGTTCTAATTCTTTTAAACTGTCATTTACCCTTTCTATTCCAAGCTTATCTAGCAAATATGTTGTATTTGCATTAGAACTATAATGAATCATTCCTTTAGCGACTTCTTCCAAAGCGATTTGTCCATTTTTCACTAATTCTCTCGCTTTGGCATCTTCTAACCAGTTAGGATGCGCTCCACCATCAGTGTTTTTAACGTAATATTTTTCTAGCTCCTGCAATGAAATTTGTTCATCACGACTTACTTTTCCTTCTGACACTTGCTTAGCAAATTCAACTGCTATTACGATTTTTGCCATACTTGCTAATGGCAATTTTTTATTTTCATTTATAGAAGTTAATACTTCTCCATTTCTTTTAATAAGTAATGAACATGTTTCATCTTCTTTATGTTCTTTTATGTACTTTAATACGTAATCAGGATCTTCTTTTGACAAATAGTAATTCATAATAACAAAGAAAGCTATAACAGCTACTATAATGACCCCTGCAATTATTCCTATAATCTTTAATATGTTCACAATATACCCCCTCTAATACATTCCCTTCAACATCATAATTATAACAAACCAAATTACAAAATTATACAAAATAGAGTAACTCTTCCTAAAAGGAAAGAGTTACTCTATTTCACATGATGTTATTTGTCCATTTAACGTAACGACTATATTTGATTCGTCACTTTTTTTCACACTATTTATTCGATTTGAGTTAGGAGGACCAATTACAACTGATTCCTTAATTGGCGAAAGGTCCTTCTCTAATTTTTCTGCACTTACACCATATGCAGCTTGAAATACTTCTGGCGGTGTTAATCTAAGTATGTCTGACCCTTCTGCTGTTTCAAACTGATCGTTATTAAAGAACAAATGTAATTGCACTTCTTCTGTTACCGCTGTGATCCAATGCCACCATCCCATTGGAATAAAGACAGTTTGCCCCGCTTTCACATGATAATTTTGCAATTGATTCGTTTCGGGATTTAAGATGGATGTAACTGCTTCTCCTGATACTACAACATCCAATTCCCACGCATTCGGATGCCAATGTGGTTCCCGCATATGCCCTTTTGTCATAAATAAATCAACAAACGCACCACCTATCATTGCTGGTAACTGCGTTGACGTAACTTCATATGCAACGTTTTTCTCATTCCTCTTAAAAAAGATATTTTTTCGTGAATCAAAGAAAAGATTTGGAGTTCCTGAACTTTTCTTTAAATTTTTATTATCTGGAACATAACCTGAACTACTCATTTTATCCCTCTTTTCCACTCCGAACATTTCGGCTTTCACACTGTATCGTATGGAAAAAATGTATGAATGTGCCTATCATTCACATAACAAAAAAACATGCCTTCATAAGGAGAGCATGTTTTGTGATATCCTTCACATTATTTAGCTAAAAATAAACTTTTTACTTACCATGATGTAACATTAAATCACTAAGTTCTTCCTCAATGTGATTTAATTTCGCAACGCCTTCTTTCCATTTATGAATATAACGTGAAACCCCAACAAAAAACAAAACAATAATTGTGGAAAGAATAATACCATATACGATTGCTACAGTACTCATAGTTACACTTCCTTATAATTAGTAATGTGGTTATTAGTTATATTTTTATTATAAACCTTTTTCTTTTAAAATACTTCGATTTCAACTTTTTGTAACAAAATTGATTTTTCTAATAATAGTACATAACATTATAATGCTAGAAGAAATCTCTTTCTGATTCCTTCTAGCGTTATAATTGAAAGAAATAAAACTCTCATTCATAGTCCTTTTACTTTACACCGACTGAAACTGTTTCTGGCAATGTGCTACCACCATCAATGACAATGTGTGTACCTGTTATGTAGCTTGATTCATCGGATGCTAAAAAACCTGCTAACTGACCTACTTCTTCAATTTTCCCTAAACGTCCTAAAGGAACACCTGAAGCAATTCCATCGATTACATTACTCGGCTCATTTGGATCAGATTCATTTGCTATTTGCTCTGCCATTGGTGTCATAATGTAACCTGGACAAATTGCATTTACAGTAATATGATGTTTTGCCATTTCTCGTGCTAACGCTTTTGTAAAACCCCAAATTGCTGCTTTCGTCGTTGCATATGCAGTTTCACCTTCATCAGCAACCAATGTTCCTGTTACAGAAGACATATTCACAATCTTTCCGTAACTTTTCTCAATCATATATGGCAATACTGCTTTAGAAAAATTCCATACCCCATTAATATTTACTTGAAATTGAAAATCACGCATTTCATCTGACATATCTAAAAAATTTGCAAGTCGAATAACACCAGCGTTATTTACTAACACATCAATCTTTCCGTACTTCTCATATGCATCTTTCACTACTTCTTTAACAGCATTCATATCAGCTACATCGACGACATAACTCGCAGCATCTAACCCTTTACTTACGATATTTTTGGCAGTTTCATGAACTGTCTCTGAAATATCAACAAGTAATACTTTCGCCCCTAGCTCTGCAAATACATGTGCAATTCCAGCTCCGTTCCCCATCGCAGCTCCTGTAACAAAAGCGACCTTACCATCTAATTTTCCCATTTTATAACCCCCTTATAAAATATATAACGTCTTTACATTTTTATCATACCAAATATTCCCTCTCATTCTTTACAAAGCTCCATTTGTTAAAAAACGTTCAAAAAAAGAAAATTTTTCACAAATTATACAAAAGTTCACCATATGTACTATTATCATATGAGTTATATTATTTAATAGGAAAAAGGGGATGATATACTATGACGACTTGGTTTATTGTTATGTTAGTTGTATTTGGGGCATTTAAAATTATCGTTTCGAGCCTTCCTAACACTGTTATTGAATCCATTATTAGCAAGTACGAAACACATCCACAACTGGAAGAAGAGAATGCGACTGTTACAATCAATGGAAATAACTTAGAAGGCGAACAAAAATCCAAAATTATTCATGATTTTAACGAAGGTTTATTTTTAGATCGCTATTATGCACCACCACATAATGAGGGTACGCCTCTAATTATTAATGCAAAACGCGGCAAAAAAGATTTTACATTTTATATTTATAGCCATGAAGAGCATGTTGATGTTGTAAAGCAATATAAAAAGAAGGTCGTTGCTTATAGTTTACGCTCTAAAAATCTTCAAAATAGTGATATGTTCGTGTCAGCTGATTTAGCTTAATACTCATATATTAAAAAAAGGAATCCATGGCATCTGGATTCCTTTTTACTATTCACTGAAAAATAAGCTCTGTTTTCAAACTATCTTTCGGTAACAACCATCCTTTTTGGTCTAAACTCTTCATTAATAATTCTCTTTTTTCTTTTGCTATACTTTCCTCATTTGTTTTAAACGACACTTCTATTACGAAATCATCTTCTATTTTCCCTGTATTACTTAGTGACCAAACTTCAATATTCGTTTTACTATTTTCAAACTCCCCTGTATACCTTTTCATTAATACCGGACCGTAAATACGGGAATCCCTTAACATCTCTTCTCCCCAATTCGTATACAACCATTTGTTCATTTTCCCCGGTAACTTTTCTACTAACATGTTTTGAGCAGCTTTTTCGTTTGGTAAATCAAGTACTCCATATCCTTTTGCACTGTAACTTTTCTTATTTGAAATACTTAACGTTTTCTTTTCAAATCCCCAGTCTATTTCCGCCTCATAACTATCCGTATTACTATCGAATCCCTCTTTTTTAGCTACTTCTAGTGCATCTTGAATTACACCATTTGGAATAGGATATCTTTTTTTATATGTTAGCTCAAAATCTTTACTAAATTCTTTCTTTCGTATTCTGGCAAACCAGCCTTCATTACTTAAATTTTTATTTGCAGTATCTAAAAACTGTACTTGTATTCTTTCATAATTTGTACCAGCCTGGAAATGCTCTAGTACATCTTGCTTCATCTCTTCGTTAGGACCTAGTACTTGTTCTGGCTTTAATAATAACTTCACTTCAAAACTAGGTGTCATTGGACTAGCGGCAAATCCTTCCTTAACGTTATAAAGGAAACAACAAAAGAAAATACTTACGAATACAAATACGCTTTTCATATACCTATCCCCTTTACATTTCAAATGACTTCTATTCGTTCCATAGTAAGTGAATATACATTTTCATACCCTGCGGTGCTAAGCTTTTTCTGTAATCGATCCGTATCCTCTTTCAAAGCGTGTACTAACACCGTATGTTCTGGTGATAATGTATTTAACATCTCTTTCACATCTCTTATACTTTGGTGAACTTTATATGGAACTCGCTTCACTCTACATTCTTTACCTACACGTTCCTTCAAAACTTTTTCTGCAAAACTCCCTTTCGCAATATGTCCAGTAAAGATAATAGAATTTCGTTCGTCATGTCGAAGTTGTTCATAATATAACTGCGCTCGCTTCGTTTGCATATTCGCATCACTCATTACAACTATTCCATAACTATGTTGCGTACCGCTGTCATCATCCATAACTATTATGTTTCTTTTTAAACTCTCCATTAGCTCTTCAAGTTCTTCATTATTTTTGATCCAATCTTTATATGCGAACATCTGTTGAAATCCATCCAAAATTTCTTGATCTACTATAATAGGGAGTTCTTTATATTTTTTATATAAATACAATACGATATCTTGCGCCCTACCAAGGGGGGGCAAAGGTAGTAATGTTATCCCTTTATTCCCGACGGCGCGTTCAATTTCTGTACATAGTTCGTTTATTCGTTCATGTTGCGAAACATCATCAGTATGATAAGCGGCATCTACGATTGCGACTTTTATATCGCCGTGCAACTTCTCAGGTAAATTAGCTCGCAATATGTTAGACTCTGCTGAGTAATCGCCAGAATAGAATACATATGTATGACTCATATCCACTAAAAACCAAACAGCTCCTAATACATGCCCACTATACCCCCATTGAAAACGCAATGTAGGAGTAATCTGTACCCATTCATTCGGATTGCTAATCTCATCAATATATACATAATTTAAATCTTTCACATTTTGGTCGGTATAAGGTACATGCCATCCTTGCGCCAAATTGTAGTTTCTCCATTTTTCATAGTAAGCTGGGAGTTGCTCCTTCGTATAACGAGTTGTCCATATTTTTTTCTTATATCCATACTTCGCTAATAAAGGTAAGCCCATCGTATGATCTTCATGAATATGTGACAAAAATACTGCATCTAAAAACGGTACAACTTCTCGTTCTATTTTTGGATAACTATCCTTATATGACCGATTAATACCACAATCAAATAATATTTTTGTCTCTTTATTTTTTACGAAGTAGCAGGAGCGACCGTATTCTCCCGCTCCTCCCCATACTTCTACCCTCATCATGCTACCCCTTTTCGTTTGTGCTCCATATGCTGCAGAAGTAATAAACATAGTGTTGTAAGTCCAACTGAAACGACAGCCATCGCCATTCCAATAGATACTTCTCCTTGTTCAAATTGAGCAAAAATAAATGTTGCTGACGTTTCTACCGATGGAGGTAGTACGAGAAGCGATGCTACTAACTCCCTTATCGAGATTGTAAATGTCATCGCCCATCCGGCAAGAATACCCGGGATAATAAGAGGGAATATTATTTTTCTAAAAATATACATATAATTCCCAGAAAAAATACTTCCTGCCTGCACGAGAGAATCATCAATTTGCCCGAGCGATGCTTTTACATACTGCACTGTATAAGGTAAAAAAAGAACAACGTACGTTACGATTACCATGACTGGTGTATTGTAAATGGACAGGGGTATATAGGGGGAATTCCAAAATAAAATAAGCCCTACAACCATTACGATTCCTGGTACCATGTTCGGTAACATACCGCACATATCCAGCCATTTTTCAGAGGACTTTTTCCCCTTTCGAATCATAAGTGCTAAAAAGACGCCAATCATAACAGCAATAATCGCTGTTATAAGTGAAAAAAGAAAACTGTTCCATAGAGCTTCTAATCCTGGAGATCCGATTGTAAATAATGCTTCATAATGACTCGTTGTAAAGTTATGTAACTGTAAGCCTCCGCCTCTTAATTTTGACAAAGAAGCAATCAGTATAGAAAAATACGGGATTCCAATTGATACGATTAATAAACCAATTACATAAATCCATGCTACAACGCGCACATATATAGACAAAGTGTACCTTTTAGATTTCACACCTTTTCCACTAACCATTGCATATGAATACTTTCGATTTAATACGTTTTGCATATACCAAATGAGCATACATGCACTAAGTAATAAAGAAGATAATGCTGTTGCACTACTAAAATCAATTGGCCAACTCGAAATGAATTTATGAATCTCTGATGTTAACACATGAAATCCGATTCTTCGTCCAAATGTAGCCGGTGTTCCAAATTCAGCAATCGTCTTTACGAAAATGAGTAAAGCACCCATTACATAACTTGATACTAATAACGGCAATATGATTTTTCTTAAACGATAGAAAAAGCTTCCACCATGAACTGCTGCCGCCTCTTCTTTACTACTCCCAATTTGAAGTAACGTGTTTTTCAACATAAAGTATAGAAATGGGAATAAATGCAGACTCATAATTAAAACCATACCTCCTAAGCTAAAAAACGAAGATGAAATCGTCTTTAGCATCGGAAAAAACTGTTCGAAATAGCCGTTCGGTTGCATGAACAAAATCCAGCCCATCGATCCAATATACGGCGGAGTCATAAATGGAATCATAAAAACAATATCTAACTTGCTATGCTTTCCAACATCTGTTTTGCTCATAATGAAAGCCAGTGGAAATGCAAAGATGGTTGCTCCTATTACTACGAGTACACCTAGAAGCATCGAATTTAGAAAAATCCCAGCTAATCCACCACTCTGCATCACTTCAAACGGCTTAAAAAAATTCCAACTACTATTTTCATATACACTAGAAAGTAAAATGAGAAAAAGCGGAATGACGATTAACATCGCCACAAGTAACAACGCTACCGTCATCCCAACTTGCCTTACTGATCCAAATCGATTTACCATGTAATCACCATCTTATTGAAATACTTTCTTAAATTGTTTTCCTATTTCATCTTGTTCTTTCTCAACTGTTTTCCAATCAATATGTAATACTGGAATCTCTTCCACATTTGGTCTATTTTCCGCTTTTATATCTGTTCTACCGGGTAATAAATACGCTTTAGAAATTTGTTTTTGTACATCATCTGATAATAAATAATCAATAAACTCTTTTGCACCTTCTACATTTTTACTATCCTTCATAATGCCTGCTGCACGTGGGCTAATAACTGTTCCGCTTTTTGGATAAACAATATCAACTGGTTCACCCTTTGCTTTTGCACTGTACGTCATATAATCAACACCCGCAATGACCATATCTTTTGCTCCTGTTACAACTGGATCTAACGCTTCTTGGTTTGCCCCTGCTACTGTAACTTCATTTTTTTTAAGCTGTTCAAATAAATTCCATCCATCTTTTCCATTCTTTTTCACATATCCTGTCACAAAGTCTAAAGCTGAACCTGAAAGTGCTGGATCTGGAAGATTCACTTTCCCTTTCCATTCTCCTTTTGTTATATCGCTCCAATCTTCAGGCGCTGTCTTCACATTTTTTGTGTTATACACAATTCCTAACGCTGAAGCACTATATCCAAAATAATGTCCTTTATCATCCGACCATTCAGAACGAAGCTTATCAGCTTGTTTCGCTTCTTTATAAGCTAACGTTTGTCCATCTTTTTTTAATCCTTCCATCGCTGGTAAAGATGCAAGTACGACTACGTCAACGACTGGATTTTTCTTTTCGGCTTCCATTCTCGCTAAAATTTTACCTGTTGTTCCTTGAAACATTTCCACTTTTATACCCGTTTTCTTTTCAAAGTCCTTTTGAATTTTTTCTGCTAATCCTTTTGGTCCTGCACTATATACAACAATCTTCTTTTCATTCGTAGTTTTACTTTTTGCATCTGCATTACCTGTCTTTGAACTACACCCTGTTACTACGGCAGAAAATAATAAAGTACATACAAATAACGACTTAAGCGAACTGAATTTCTTCATACGATTCTCCCCCTATATGATGAATACATTTTTTCGGTACATATAACGATACTGGCTTTCCGATGCTTATCTTACTATTGTGATAAGCTGTCCATATTCCGAGTGTCCCCATATTTACTTTCACTTCATAACGCTCTCCTACATATGTAACGTGCTGGACTTCACCTGTATACATTTCACACACTTCATTTTTTGTCCAGCTCACATGCTCTGGACGAACCATTTGTTTACCCTCTACAAGCCAATTTGCCTTACCAACAAATTTTGCAACAAATTCATGAGATGGCTTCACATAAATATCTTCTGGTGTTCCTTTTTGTAATACTTCTCCTTGTTTCATGACAATAATTTGGTCTGACATTGACATAGCTTCTGTTTGATCGTGCGTTACATACAATGCCGTTAAACCAATGGAATGAACGATATCCATAAGCTCTAACCGCATTTCTTCTCGCAAAATTGCATCGAGTGCACTGAGCGGTTCATCAAACAAAATGAAATGTGGCTTCGTTACAATTGCTCTCGCAAATGCGACACGTTGTTGCTGTCCGCCAGAGAGTTCATGCGGATATCTTTTCTCCATCCCTTGCAAGCGAACTCGCTTTATTGCCTCTTCTACTTTTTCCCGTAATTGATTCGTTTGCTTTGTAGCTCTTAAACCAAATGCAACATTTTCAAATACAGTCATGTGTGGCCATAAAGCAAAATCTTGAAATACCATACCGATATTACGTTCATGAGGAGATGTTTTTATTTTTTTAGAAGAAGAATACATGCACGTATCTCCAAAATATATTTCACCTTTATCTGGCTCTTCCAGTCCTGCAATCATTCTGAGTAATGTCGTTTTCCCGCATCCCGAAGGTCCTAAAAGTGTGGTGAATTCACCTTGTTTCATCACAATTTGTAACGGCTTTAACGCTTGTACTTTTCCAAATGATTTTTCTAATCCACTAATTTTAATATCCATCGTTTCACCTCTCTCCCCTCACTCTTAACCTGCTTTCATTCTATATGGGAGATTTATACTGAATGTTAATGTACTGTAAAGATTAAATTAAAAAACTTCTAATAAACTATTTATTTCTATAGATTTTTTCTATAGTTAGAAGAAAAAGGGGCAACTTGCCATGAATCTCTTAAAATTAGAAATTGTAGTGCTTATTAAGAAATACAAAAAGCTCACGATTGTTGCAGAACAGCTTGGTGTTAAACAACCTACTATTACATTCCATATAAAAAGCTTAGAAGAGGAGCTCGGTGTACCTTTATTTGAATTACGTTCTGGAAGATATTTCTTAACAGAGGCTGGCGAGGCATTGCATCATTATGCTTGTAAAATAGATGCGCTTATGAAAGAAGCTAGGCGAGTCACGCAAGAGTTTAAAGATTTTCATAAAGGAGCTATAACAATTGGCGCTAGTTATGTACCAGCGACATATCTTTTACCAGAAATTGTTCATCAATTTCAATGTGAATTTCCAAATATAAAAATAACACTCATGGTAAAAACAGCTCCTGAAATTCGAACGATGCTACAAAATCATGAAATTGATCTCGGTGTAATTTCAGCAGCACCGTTTGATGAATCACTTTTAAAACAGACGAATGTAATGCCTGATACACTTGTTCTTGCTTTCTCCAAAGAACATCATTTTTCAAAAAAAGAAAATGTATCATTACAAGATATCGAAAAGGAACGGATATTACTACATCGTAATCCATCTACAACGAGAGATTTACTTACAAAATGGATGTTAGCTCATAACATTACATTCCAATCAGAAATTGAATTAGATTCATTAGAAACGATGAAACAAATTTTAAAATACGGTAATGGGGTTGCCTTTATTTCTAAACTTGCTATTGAACAAGAAGTACAACGAAATGAACTACGCTACATACCCATCCCTGAATTTGAATTTCAACGTAACATTTATACGATTCATCATGAGGACAGGTGGAATTCTAAAATTATTTCTTTTTTACTACATAACATCACTTCTTATGCAACAAAGAATTAAAAGACTGTCGCTTTACACGACAGTCTTTTAAGCTATAACTCTATTTATTTTTCTTCGCTTCAATTTTTGCTTGCGCCTCTTCAGCCTTATCTAATGCTTCTGAAACTTTTTTCTCTTTTTCTTTCACATCATCTATACTATCTACAGCTTTAATGAGTTTATCAATTCCTTCTTCTTCTACTTTTCTACGTTTTGCTACTCTTTCATTTACTTTCTCTTCTACATCTTTTGCTTTTTGAAGCATATTCTCTGCATTTGATGTTACAGCTGTTTCAAGTGCATCGTCTTTTTTCATTTGTAACACTTCATTTGCAATGTCTTTCGCTTCTAAATACTTACCGTCTTTTAATGCCGTTGCTCCATTATCCATTTTCTCGGCCATTTCTTTATATGATTTCGCTTCATTTCCCGATTTCTCTTTTTCTGCTTTTTCAAACCACATTGTTGCATCACTATATTTTTCATCTTTCAATGATTGCATACCTGTTTCAATATATGTGTCATAATTACTACATCCAGCCATTACGACTAACAGAAAAAGCATAACAAAACTTAATTTTTTCATGCTGTTGTCTCCTTTTCTTTGCCTACTCACTTTACTTTAACATACATGAAAAAGAGTTTCAAAAACTAAAATACTGATTTGGTCATTTTTATTATTTTCTCGTTTTTAAGCCGACACATCCACTTGTTTTTTCGCCATATGTTGCCTTACTCCAACTAATACAACTAACAATAAACCTCCGCCTATTGTCATCATAACAATGCTAGTTGGCAACATATCTAACAATAATCCATATACAATCATACCGAGCGGTGCAATTGCAGTCGCAATTGTTTCAAGTAAGCCAAATACACGCCCTAAGTAGCTCGGATCTGTGGTTTTTTGCATATGTACTTGCATCGGAATATTTACAATCATAATTGCTATACCAGTTAACATCATGAAAGCAATATAGTAAATAAAACTTGCTACTTTTGGAATGGTAACTAACAACGGGAAGACTGTACATAAACTTAAACCTGCAAACAAAAACAGTCCAGTATAAATAGAACGAAACGGATTATTCACTTCTTTACGCACTGATAAAGTAATCGCACCCATTAGCATTCCGACTGCTAACATTCCCTCTACAGTTCCGAGTTGCTTTGAAGATAAATGCAATGTACGTATGATAATGTATGGCAGTGCAACGGTTAGCCCACAAGCAAAAAAGTTTACCCACAATGCTATTTTCATTAAACCATATATTTCATGTTGTCGTTTTACATATGAAAAACCTTCTTTTATACTCGTCAAGAATTGTTCTTTACTCTCAGCCACTACTTTTTTATATAAATCAAATACAATAAATAATTGCAAAATAACCGCTAAAAAGAACGTAATACTATTTAACAAAAAGAACGACTGAATTGAAAAGAAACCAAATACTACTCCGCCAATAATTGGTCCTAAAATATTTGATAAAGAAGCTGCCGTTTGATTTAAAGCACTCGCTTTTTGAATACGCCCCTCATCTACTAAATTAGGAATAGACGAAGTTAATGCAACAGAATAAAAACTTGCACAAATTGATAATAATGCTGCTGAAACATAAATAAAAAGAAGTGATGGTCCAAATATAGTAGCAAGGATAAACATGATAAGCATCGTTAAACTACTTAATAAATCCGTACCAATGACAAGCCATCTTCGACTCACACGGTCAGCTACAGCACCAGCAATTGGTCCACAAATCATCCGTGGAAGTGACCCGCAAACGAGTGTAGTAGCAAAGCCCATCCCAGAACCCGTTGTCTTTAATACATATAACCCCATTGCGAACGTATAAATACCTGCGCCTAATAAAGACGTCATTTTTCCAATCATCATTAAAATGATATTTCTCGTTGCAATCTTCATTCTTGAATCATTTTGATCTATACTTACATCTTCCATTATGACACTCTCCCTTTAAAAGTTAAATTGTGTTAAACTTATTATATAATCAACTTTCCAATTATTACAACAAAAAGTTTAATTGTATTTAACTTTTTAATTATAAAGGAGCTACAATATGGCAACTCTCGGAGAAAAAATTAAAGCATTACGTAAAGAAAAAAAACTTACACAAACTGAACTAGCAGGTTCAGAATTGACAAAAAGTATGCTTAGTCAAATTGAAAATGGAAAAGCTACACCTTCTATGAAAACATTACAATATATTGCAGAAAAACTTGAATGTGAACCGAGCTTTTTATTAGAAGAAGATGAAGGAAAAATTGTAGAACTCATTCAAAAAATGGAGCCACTAATAAAGGCAAATGGCGATGAAGTATACAAAACTTTACTACCTATCGTTCAAACAGATTTACCTCCAACTTTAAATACAGCACGTTTATATAAACAGTTCATAACTGGAGCGGCTATTATGAACGATTATAATATTGCATATTACGTTGAAACAGCTGTTTCTATATTTGAAAAATATACTTTGTATCGCGAAAGTACTGAAACGAAACTACTGTTTTACTATATGCTCTTCAAACGTAAAAAATATAAAGAATGTTTACAGTTGATCGCCACAATTCGTGATGAATATAAGGCGAAGAATTTAGAAATGGATCTTATTACACATATACAACTATACTTAAAAGAGGCAATTATTTTACTCGCATACGGCAATTATGAAAAATGTGAAAAAGTCATTTTAGATGCACTTGCATTTTCAAAAAAACATCAAGTGTATTATAAAACAGATGAATTTTACCGTATTTTATCTTATCAAAAAATCATTGTAGCTGATAAAGAACGATATTTATATTACATAAAAAAATCGGAGCAATTTGCCATTTTTACAGAAGATACTTTATCCGCTGCAAATGTAGATATATTAAAAGCTTATTACTACAACACTGTTACGAATGAATATACAATCGCATTGGAACATCTAGAACAATTTCGAGAAAAACTAAAAAATGATCCAATTTTCCAAGACGATGGGCTGTATTATCTTGAAAAAGGAAAATCTTTGTATGGTTTAAAACGTTATAAGGAAGCTTTGGAAACATTAAAACACGCTACCATACCAGATTATATGAATCATCCACTTGATCAATCGTGGGTATTAACAGCTGGGTCTTATCGTGCCCTTTGCTATATAGAACTTCAAGATAAAAAATCTGCCTTAACAGAGGCAAAAGAAGCTGTTCAAGCAATAGATAGCTATCCTGATTCGATCTTCACTTCATTTATTAAAGAAACATTACAAATAATACAAAAACTTTAAGAATGTCTCGAAATGGTATATTATTCCTCTTTTTTAGCAAAGATAATAATGATGGGAGGAATATAAATGAATATTCAACGTGCAAAAGAGCTTTCTGTGTCAGCGGAGCAAGCGAATGTTAGTTTTCAAGGCATGCCTGTTATGATTCAACACGTCGACGAGAGCAATGAAACCGCCCGCATATATGAAGTAAAAAACCCAGGACGCGAATTAACAGTTCCAGTTAATAGCTTAGAGGAAATATAAGAAATGCCACTTCATTTTTGAAGTGGCATTTTTCTTTTTCTATATAAATGTCATTCCTATTTTCTCTTTAGTAATCCATACAAACCAATACAAATTACAATGAAGCCTACTATTCCACAAGCTAGTTTTATAAATATGTCTCTTGTTTCATAGCTTCTAACTTCGACTACACTCTTTTTCAGACGTTTCATTTCCTTTTGCTCACTTTCTACTCGCTCCCCATATACTAACAAACGATATTTACTTGATGTATATGGCTCACATGTAAGCAGTGTAACTTTGTCTTTTCCTTTTACTACATTTAATTTATCCACTTGATTTGGATTAATGATTTCACGTCCAATTATTTTATACACGTGCTTCTTTCCAAATACCTTTACATAGAATACGTCTCCTTCCCTTAACCGATCCAGATGACGAAACATCGTTGCTCCGTGATATCCACGATGTCCTGCCAATACAGCATGTGTATCTTTCCCGCCAATCGGTAAAGAAGTCCCTTCAATTTGCCCTACTCCTTTACTTAAGTTTTCTTGACTTGCTCCTAAGTAAATTGGCAATTCCTCATTTATTTTCGGAATAGAAATCGTACCAAATATTTCATCTTTGTTTATAAAATTTAACGGTTCCGTACTTATTTCATCATCCTGTACAAATGGGTCACTCATTTTGAAAATAGTTTTCCCTAACGATTTATTATATGTTTCCATCTTTCGAAACTTCTCATTTACATCTTCTATTTTTAAATCATCAACCATTTTTTCATAACGTATCACTTCTGTCTTATATACATACTTGTTTATATAATTAGCAATTATTGGATATAAAAATAGGGATAATCCTGTAAGAAACAATATTACGCTTATAACTCCCCTTCTCACACACTCACCACACAATACATACTATTTTCGTTTTTTTAAATAGATTATTAGAAGGATCATGCAAATAATACCAATAGGAAAAACGATCATCCAATCTTCTAAAATGAAAGGTTTTGTAATCATTTCTTTTTCTCTAACATCATATGGAACACGGTGTCCTCTCACTAGTAACCTGTGCGTGTTCACTCCATAAGGGGTACACGTAATTAATGTTGCGTAATCTTGTCCTTGTACTACTAATAAATCTTCTGTCTCATTTGGTAACACAACTTTTATTTGATCTACCTGATAGGCAAGTACTTTATCTAATGTATGAATATAAAATATATCTTTCTTTTCAATTTTGTCTAAATGAGTAAACATTAGCGCTGAAGGTAAACCGCGATGTCCCGTTAAAACTGTATGCGTATTTTCTCCTCCTACTGGTAATGAGGTTTCATTCAACTGACCAATCCCACGGCTTAACACTTCTTCTGTTGTCCCTTGATAAATTGGAAGGTTCACATCAATTTTTGGAATTTCAATATACCCCATAACATCACCAACATTTAACATATCCACAGTAGAACTTTTACGTTCACCATCCTTTTCCCGAAAAGGATCTGCAAATGTTTGCGTTGTATTTTGGACCTTCTTATTATACTCTCGTGCTTCCATTTCTTTACGATCAATCTCTTCCTGCTCCAGCCTCTTTATCGCTTCATCATATGTACTTACTTCTGAATAATGTGTTCTTGTTGCAAACCAATTACTTACAGTTGGATAGAGAAATATACTTAATCCTAGTAAAAAAATACTTCCAAAAATTATATTTCGTTTCATAATAGCCTCTTTCACTACGGATAAAATATGGAAAAGAGGAAAGCAATATGCCTTTCCTCTTTTCTAAACTCAATTATTATAAACATATAAATTAAGAATTTTTTACAGGTTTTTTTCTAAAGAAAATAAATGTCGCTACCGCCATTAGTATAAGGCCCACTACTGTGAAGAGAATTGTACCCATACCACCTGTTGCTGGAATAATCCAACCGCTCTTATTATTCTCAACTTGTAGCTCTATTTTTTGGTGTTTTTCATCAAGTGTAATATTAATCGGATCTCTTAACTTTTGATAGTGTTCGACTGCACCGTCTTTATCTTTATACTTTGGTGCTTCCGTCTCAACAATTTGATATTCACCGTACGGGATCTCATTCCATGTAATAATACCATTTGCATCTGTTATATCATTCATTTCTTTCCCATTAACTTTTATAACATTACCTTTTTTATCTTGTAATTGGAACTTCGCACCTTCTAATTTAAGCGTCTTATCCTTACCATCAACTTTTTCAATTTTAATATTTCCCGCTGTCGGTGTGACCACCACTTCATTAGATGGCTTTCCATCTTTTTCTGATGAAACATCATCTTTGTTTACAAAATCAAGTACTGCTTTGTTTGGAATTTTCACTCCAGATTCAACATCACTTTTAATTTTTGCAGTAATTTGCAAATGAAGTTCTTTCCCATTAATTTTTGAAAAATCTTCAATTGTAGCGGTTACTTTTTGACCTTCTACAACTACTTTTACACTACCATCTTCAACTTTCTTTCCGTCAACCATAACAATTGGTAGGCCTTTTATTTCCAAACGATCATCTAAAATATCTTTTACAACATATTTTTTATATGATTGAATATCTTCAGGAAGTAGTGTTTTAATATCATACGTATAATCTGTCTCTTTATTAATTCCAGCTACTTTTGAACCGTTATTTATACTTTTAGTAATGGTAGGTTCTTTATAGTTCTTTATATCATCCAGCTTAACGACTTCACCAGATTCCTTAATAGAGAAAGGACGCTCCTCTTTACTAGTTAAATAACCTGTTGGAGCCTTATGCTCAATAAAATAATAATAATCCCCATATTCTAGAGAATCTACACGAACTTTACCATCTTCCCCTGTTACTAATGAACTCGGTGTCTTAACTTGTGTGCTTGTTCCATCTTTATTCTTTTTAAATAAATGGAATTCTGCATCTTTTAATACTTTACCGGCTTCACCTTTTTTTACGAATTCTACTGAACCACGTTTTGTTTCATTTTTAGGGTAAATATGAACATCGTAATTTAAATCTTTACCGTCTGCACTTGTCATTGGAATATCGACAATAAAAGTAGTCTTATCCAACGCAATATGTTTTGGACCCTCAATTGCTTTTACTTCATAACGTCCTAGCGGAAGATTTGAAAAAACAGCTTCCCCTTTTGCGTTTGTTACCTTTGTTATTGCAGCGTCTTTTACTGGTTTTGCATCTTCTTTTATAACAGTTCCATCATTTGAAATTTTTTCAAATGACTCAATTCGTTTAATTTCAAAAGTTACACCTTCTAAAGGTTTTGCATCTTCTGGAACAGTTTGTCCTTCTTTTCCATTACCTTCTGTAGTTGTTTTTAATTCTTTACTTTGTTCAAACTTGTGAATCGTTAAAGTACCTGTACTTTTTGATTCCGCACTAACAATCATGTTAGATAACGTCGAAAAAGCTAACGTACAGATTAAAAATAAACTAAAAATCTTTTTCATTGTTGTCCACTCCCTATCATTTGCATTGCCTTTGTTATTTCTATCTCTCATTATTTCTCTTTCTAACAAAGAGGAACAATGTAACAAACATCAATATTCCACCAATTACATAATAAATAATTGTCCCTATTCCACCAGTCTCTGGAATAACAAATTCACTCTTTTTATTTACTACTCTTATTTTTTGTGAATCCATTCCAGATTTCACTTCAATTTCTACTGGTTCTCTCATTAACATATATCCATTTGGTGCTTGTACTTCTTTTAATGTATATTTGCCAACCATTAATGGAATAGAAGTTGCCAAACCATCTTTATTGGTTGTTAATTTACATACTATGGTTCCATCTTTACTAATCACATCAAATACTGCGCCTTCCAATTTGAGATTTTCATCGTTCGCATCTACTTTTTCAATTTCAAACTTCCCTAATATTGGTGGTACTATGAATACTTCATTTGACACAAATTTTTTCTGATCAAACAGTAATTCCGCTTTATTTGGAATACCATCATTCGCATTGTATTTCGTTTGTGTGTCTGCATTCACATTAGCGCTTAGTCTTGACTTAATATGCATTGTATACGATTGATTCGCAAGATAAGTATAATTTCCGTCCTGCTTCGGTAACTCAATACTTACTTTCTTTAATTGTTTATCAATTTGCGGTATAACTTCTATTTCTTCTCCATCGCTGTTTACAAGTTTTACTTGTAAGATAGTTAAAATATCCTCTAAGTCATCCTGCAATACTACTTTTTCAAGGTTCATAACGTCATTACCAAAATTATAGTTTACATGCCATGTAAACTCTTCATCTATACTTTGTAATGTCGCTTTTTCCACTTCTTTTTCATCTGCATCCGAAACCATCTTTCTTACTTTAGGTTCCTTTGCTTCCACATTCGTTTTTACATTCGGTTTTTGTGGAGGTAAATCTTCATTATCTGGTGTTTTTCCCTCAACAACTGCTATGTTCTCAATTTCCTTCGTTTTTAATGCATCTTGCGTAACTTTCACTTTAAAAGTTACTGTTCGTTCTTCTGTATCAAGTACGTCGCCAAAGTTTACTTTAACCGTATTATCCTCATACGATCCTTCATCTTCGTCAACTGCATCTGTCAATAGATTCCCATTCAATTTCATACTACCAGCTATATATTCTATACCTTCAGGAAGTTTATCTATTAGACGCATATCTTTAATAAGCCCATTTTCCACCTTATTTCGAGCTTTAATTTGATACTCAAATTCATCATTGACATGAAATTTTTCTTGCTTTATACCAATAATCTCTTTCTTCGATTCTAGTTGTCCAGACAACGGATCAACCGGCGTTTCAACTTCTGGTTTCTCCTTATCTTTCGAACTATCAGTCTCAACTATTGCTATATTTTTTATTTTCTTATTTGCCATCTCCGGCTTTACAACAACTTCAAACGTGATTGCTTTCTCTTGCTCACCTTTAAGATCGCCGAAATGAGCATAAATCGTTCCATCTTTTATATGTGCATAATCTTCATCTTCAACATCCGTTTGTTCCTTTCCGTTTATCTTTAACGTGTTCGGAACATACTCTACTCCTTCAGGAAGGTTATCCGTAATTTTAACTGCCTTTAAGATAGAATCTGGCACACTATTTTTAGTATGAATTGTATATTCTAGTTTGTCGCCAACTTTCAGCGTACCGCCGTTTATATCTTTAGCTAGTTTAGTGGCTACTAACTTCCCAGGCTTCTCTTCTCGTTCGGGTAATACTTTAACCACTACTTTATTAGAATCGTTAGCTTCAACCTGACTTCCTGTTAACTCATCAATCCCTTGAACGACAGCGATATTAGGAACTTCTGTTTCTACCTTTTCTCCCCTTAGTTTCGCTTTAAATTCAATGATTGTCTCAGGTGTTTTATCCGTATAGATTCCACCTTTTGTAGCAATTGCTCCTTCACCAATTCTTATTGTTAACTTTCTTGTCTTTGCATCATAGTCAACTTGTTCTATTTCATTTCCAGCATTCGGACCAGAAATGATTTTCGCCGAATTTGGTACAAATTCTAGACGCGAATCTAAAACATCTTCAATTTTTGTATCAACAGAACTCGAATTCGGTTCAATGTTTTTCACCCGTAAACGATATGTAACCTCATCACCTGGCTCATACTTTTCTTTTGCATCTACTACTTCCTTATCGATGACAAGCTCTGGCGCTGTTGCATTTACTGCAAAAGCTAATGTGTTTAAGACGTAGTCATCACCAGCTGTCGCAGCTTTTAGGCGTATTTCCTTTTGCTCTGGTTTAATATATCCTGCTGGTAACTTGATTAAATCTGCATCAACTCCCAAATTATTTTTATAATCTGGATTAAATGTACCTGGATACTTATCTCGCATATGTTCCTCATATTCAGAAATAGTGGAATTGAATATATTACCTGTTGGATTCAGCTTATCAGTAACTTCCTTCCAAGTATTATCTGTATGAACAAAGAGTTTATCACCTTTCCAATATCTATCACCTTGGACAGCAAAAACAGAAACTTTTGGATCTAAATCTCCAGTTTTTGAAGCAAGAAAGTTTTTCACAGTGAATTCTTTTTCACCAGATCCAGTAGCTCTTTTCAATCCACCATCATAAACAGTAAATGCTTTTCTTGTTTTTGACTTATCTTTCGTGATCACTAGCATGTACCATCCGGCAAAAGAATAATATCCATAATTATACGCAAGCTTTGTATTTGGATAAGGAATATTTGCTAAAGTATAGCTTCCTCCTTTTGAATTAGAGGACTGTAAAAGCTTTGTAACATCTGCATAGTTAGAATAATAAGTACCATCAATACCGAAACCATAAAGCAAGCCACTTCCGTAATACGTATTACTTGGTTTTACTTGAAAGCTCTTCCCCGCCGGAGTCGTGAACTTAACTGGTGCTACATACTGTTGCTGCGTTAATTCATAACGTGTTGAACTCCAATATAATCCAGCCCATTCAATTTCAGCATCTTCTGGAACAGGAATATATGCCTTAGATGAATTTGTAGTTGTTGGGTCATCATCTACATCAATGAGTTCACGGGTATAGCCATTCGGTGCTGTATACGCAGTATTCGTTATATCAGAATACAACGCCGTTTTCTTTTGAGCTTCAGTGGCTTTAATACCTAAATTGACATTACCAGTAGAATACATATCACCTTTATGAATGGATTGATAAGTTGGTGTGTCAAACCCTTCTTCATCTGTAACTGCTGCCATTGCCGTATCAATCGGACTTAAAAACTGTAATTGGGATAATAGAAAGAGTAAACTCATAACAACTACAAATGCATTTAATACTTTTTTATTTTCTTTTATCCTACTGTGCAAAGAGGTCACCTCCTTCAATAAATTTTACTAACATATTATATATATATACTTTATATGTATTATTCTAATATAAATCACATATTTTGTTAACAAAATATGTGATTTTTTCCTATTTTAAACATTTATATATAAAGATATTTATATTCAGAGATAAAAAATTTCGAATATCAATATAGAAACCATCTTACTTCATTCAAGTGACAATAAAAAAAAACGAAATATTAATAAGAAGCCATAACTTCTTTTCTATTTATTACATGCTAAACTAGATGAAAAGGGGGAATCTATATGAAAAATAATTTACAAAAAACAAGTCATTATTATGCAGTTATATTCACTTCTAATTTATCAAATGATACAACAGACTATAATGCCACTTCTGACAAAATGGAGGAACTTGCAAAGCAGCAACCTGGATTTCTAGGTGTAGAAAGTGCACGAAATCATTCAGGGCTCGGAATCACAATTTCTTATTGGGAATCACTTGAGGCGATTGAAAATTGGAAACAGAATGCCTTACATAAAGAAGCGAAAGAAAGGGGCCGTGAGCAATGGTATGAAAACTTCCACCTTCGTATCTGCCTTGTTGAGAAAGAATTTAAATTTCATAGAGGTACTTTATAACGATGAAGAAAAAATTAGCTCTCGTTGTTGTTCATGAGATATATGGTGTGAACGACCATATGCATCACGTTACCGACCACTTCACTTCATCTCATATAGATGTATTTTGTCCTAATCTGCTACAATCGCAACCTGCATTTCCTTATAGTGATGAAGAAAAAGCATATCATTTTTTTATGAATCATATTGGATTTGAAGATGGAAAAAAGCAAATTGAAACATTCATTACTCATCTTTCTAGTCGTTACACGCATATTGGACTTATCGGCTTTAGTGTTGGTGCTACCATCTCATGGCTATGTAGTAACAATCCGAAAATAGATTTTATTATCGGATGTTACGGTTCTCGTATACGTGACTATATTCATATGAAACCATCATGTGCTACCTTACTTATTTTCCCTGAAAAAGAAGCTAGTTTTTCAGTACCCTCTTTCATTCAATCGTTGCAGCAACAAAAGAATCCTTTATTAGAAATACAGCAACTACCTGGTGAACATGGTTTTCTAAATCCGTACACTGAAAAATATAACAGGCACTCTACAAATCAAGCATATAATTTAATAGAGTCATTTCTTGTAAAAAACACTCTTATAAAGGAGATGTAAATGACACTTACATTACTCTTACTTATTTTCATATTCATTGCCTTTTTCTCAGTACTAACTATTATTTTAGCAACTGTAAAAAAGGGGGCGTTTTCCAAACGCCCCTACTTACAATCTATTATCGTTTGCATTTTATTTTTTACAAATTGGATTTTATATTTAACATCTTTTTATACGTTATTCCCTGAGAAAATTAACGGGTTCCTATTCCTGCCCATTTGGTTTTTCCTTTGTATTTTAGGTCTTGTCACTTTCTGGCGCGAATGGAGAAACAACCGTGTGTTCTCCATATGTATCGGTTTTCTTTCCTTTATTAGTTTTTTATTTTGGGTATTGTTGTGAGTTCTTTCGGGGATGTGATAGAAAAAGGAAGAAAAGCCAGCATTCAACTTTTCTTCCTTTTATGTTTACCTTTAGCTTTCACTGTCACTGATTCACAAGGTGTATAATATATTTGAGGTGTCGCCTTATCAACAAACATCATAAACGTAATAAAGCCGATAATAAAGAAAATAAACAACGTTAACAAAATTGCTCCTATCGTTAAAAGTATCATAACACCACCCCTATATTTTTCATGTTATTACACTTTTCGCTATTATATGAGCGTAATCCTTTTTAGAAAAAGAAACGTAACAAAATAATCACAATCACACCAGTTAATACTGTACCTAATAAACTACGAGTATATATCGCTACAAGAAATGTTGGAATTGCTGCAATCAAGTAATCCCACTGCATCGTGTCATGCATAAATAAAACTTGCGCTAAAAGTGCTGCTAATATCGCGATTGGTATGTAATTTAACCATTTTAAACCCCATTCAGGAATTTGTAGTTTGCTAAATACGAGTAGAGGTAAAATACGTGGCACGAGTGTAACAGCTCCTGCTGCTAGTAAAAGTAATAATACATCTAATCTCATTTCCATTTTTCAATCACCACTCCAATCGTCGCAGCTAATAATGTTGCGATAATAACCGCTATACTATCTGGCATAAATAAGTGTGAAACGTACGCAATTATAATCGCTACAATTGCAACAGTAAGATGAGTTGCCAGTTTCGGTTTACTACTTATGAGCTGAAGTACAAATAATCCGATAAACATTGCTGGTAATGCATAATCCATACCGTACGTATGCGGATCTGGTATCCATTCACCAAATAGCCCGCCGATAATAGTAGCAAGGATCCAATTTAAATAAGCCGTTACATTTAGCCCAATCATCCATCTTTCACCTAAATATCCTTTTTGCGCTGCATGCTGTACTGCAACGCCGAACGTTTCATCTGTAATTTGAGAACCAATTAGTAAGTTTTTAAATAGAGGCAGTTTCGTAAAGTACGGCGCGAGCGCAGCACTCATAAGAAGGTGGCGCAAGTTAACAAAAAATACAGTAAAAATAATTGCTGAAGCAGGTGCACCAGCTGCATACATACCAGCTAATATAAATTGGGCAGAACCTGCATAAATTAAAGTGGACATAAACGCAATTTCAATAATGGAGAAACCTGCTGTTTTTGCAATTACACCGGCTGCTATACCGATGCTTAAATAGCCAAATACAGTTGGTAAACAATCTTTTACTCCTTGCTGAAATGTATCATCGCTCTGCAAAGCTACATGTGCCTGAGCTTTACTCATCTCTATCATCCTCCATTCCTTTCAAAGTTCGTTTTCCTGTCACGACATGAACTAAATCTATATTTTCACGCCACAACGTATCTAACTTATCAGCTCCAAATTCCTTCGTAATTTCTTCAACCATAATATCGTGCCGCACATACTCTGTAGCAACGAGAACTAGAGCTGGGTCATACGTTGTAACAGCCCATGAAGTGCTATCATTTGAGAAGTTCGCAATTAATACTTCTTCTCCGTCACGAGCAATTACAGTTAAATGACCACCCATTCTCTTTTCAACAACGTGAGGCGTCATATAATTATGGTGAAACGTCGCTCCTATTTTTGTTTCTGGAGCGCCAAATAAGATTGAAAATATATGTACACCTTCCTCTTCCTTTTGATGAATGTATGGCTCAATTTCATGCACTTGATCTTCCCATACAGAAATCCATAACTCTTCCTTCGCTCTATTAATTATATTGCATATTTCCTTCAAAACCCGATCATTTGAGCGAATATGCGAAATTACATCTATTTGTCGCTCTTGTTCTAAACTATTTAATTTCTCATCTAAAAATTCAAAGGACTTTTCAAAGTCTTTTCGCATTCGATTCATTAATTCGGTAGCTGGTACTGGTACATATTTAACTGGTTCAGAAGGTACAATATGTACCGCTCCTTTATCCATTAACTTACCGAGTACCTCGTAAATCATAGAACGAGGTACTCCTGTTTGTTTACTCACTTCATACCCAGTTACTGGGGAATGTTTTAGTAGTCCAATATACGCTTTACATTCGTACTGGGAAAAACCTAACTTTTGTAATTCTTTTATAATTTCATCCATCAGTACTCCTCACAATCTAAATCGCTCTAACCTCAAAGCGACGATTTTGCTTACCTTTACTTTTTACTTTATCAATAACAAGTGTTCCTATTTCACTCGTATTTTTCACATGTGTGCCTCCACAAGCTTGTTCGTCTAAATTTTCAATTGTAACAATGCGGATTTCTTGTATAGTAGTTGGTAGGAGGTTTATTGCGGTCTTAATCATTCCTACAGCATTTTCTGCTTCTTCGCGGCTCATATAACGAGTAGAAATTTCTTTATTTTGTTTAATAAGTTTATTCACTTCCTTAACAATTTCTTCTACTTCCACGCTCGATAACTCTTGTAACTCATTAAAATCGATACGTGCTTTGTCAGGATAAATTTGATTTCCAGTGCATAGAGCTCCATACTTTTCATAAACAACAGCTCCGATAAGATGCAGTAAAGAATGATGCCGCATTAAATTATGACGTCTTTCCCAATTAATCTCTAATTTAACGGGACCTAATTTTACTTGAGCTCCATCTTTTATATAGTGAACTATTTCTCCCTGCTCCTTCTTTACTTTTTGAACTTCAAATACAGACCCATCTTGTACAATGACACCCGTATCACATTCCTGCCCTCCACCAGTTGGATAAAAAACTGTTTCTTTTACAAATACTTTATTTTCTTCTACTTTTATCACTTCTGTTTCGCAACTCGTTTTGTATGCATCTTCTAAATATAATTCCGTTGTCATACTCTCACCTCTTTAGTAGTTATAGTTATACCCACTAATATAAAAAAGAAGCTCTGCAAAGTCAATTGATAATTCTGAAATTTAAATTTAATAAAAGACTCCTATATTAGGAGTCCACTATCTCAATATTTCATTCGCTTCTTTTTCATAAATTTTATCAAACGAAGTCATAACGCGTTGTGATGCTGAAATCATTCTTTGATCCGTCATAAGATCTGCCATCTCTTTCGTCATATCTACATTTGAATTTTCTAGCATATGATTTTTCACTAATCCTGTTCCGTTCGGTAAATCAGCAATGTTTCCTTCTGCTAGTGTAAAGCTTTTGTTTTCTCTTTGCATTAGACGAGAATTCGCTTCTGCATCTACTGTTTTTGTTTGCAGGCGAGCAATATTATTTTGTGTTCCCTCATCATATAATGTACCATCTGGTTGTACAGCTACCTTTGCTCCTTCAGGAATACGAATACGTTCATTATTCTCTCCCATAACATAAGCACCTGAAGATGTTTGCAAGTAACGATCACTATTTATTGTAAAACTACCATCTCTCGTTAAAAACGTTTCATCGTTTTTAGATGTAACGAAAAATGATGTTGTACCGTTTGCACCGTCATCTAAAAAGAAATCTGTAGCACTATTTGTCATTTGTATATTTCCTTGTACTAAATTCACATGCGTTGCGGCTGGTACTACAGCGTAATCGACCGAACCGATATTTGTTACAGCACCATCTCCTCGGCGATATGTATCTTGTACATCAAATACTTTAGAAGTCATATTTTCTGCTTTAAATCCTGTCGTTTGAGCATTTGCAACGTTATTTGAATGAACATTAATGCGCTGCATATAATTCATCATACCCATAGAACCTATATAAAGACCGTTCATACTCGTTTGAATAAGGCAATCGCCTTATCCTTCACCTCTTTTCTATGATGTTTGTAACATTTGTTTCGCTAAATGTTCCGCTGTAGCGATATGTATGTTTTTCTTCACGTCTTGTCCGTCTGTCATTAATACAATGGGAGCTGATGATACTGCTGGAATTTTCAACAATTCACCACTACTTGCTGTTTCATCAAATTTCGTAAATACGATACCATCAATATGAATATCTTTAAAATTCGTAATGATTTCAATCATATCTTTACTTTTCATCGAAGCTGATAACGTTAAACAAATATAATCTGGCTCTACTTGTCCCATCGTTTCAATCATTTCTTCCACTGTTTCTGACGCACGATAATTTTTTCCAGCTGTATCAATTAAAATATAATCGACGCGCGCTTCTTCTTTAAAGTACGTAAGCGCTCTTGTCATTGCAGCTTCATCACGCACAGCGATTACTTCAAATCCAATTGTCTTTACGTAATCTTGCAGTTGCTGAACTGTCCCAATACGAGAATGGTCTGTTGTAATAAAACCGACCGTTTTGTTCTTACCGTGAAACTGCCACGCCATTTTCGCAAGTGTCGTCGTTTTTCCAACACCAGTTGGACCAATTAATGCAATTGTTTGTACTTCTTTTTCAAATACATTTTCCGTATTGAAATGAGAGCTCATATCTTCCAATATATATTTGATTACTTCTTCTTCTGTAATCATCGTTGCATTCTCAAACTTCACTTTTAACTTTTCAGCATATGCATGAATGAAGTATTGTTCTACATCGTTTTGTTCTAGCATGCGAATTACTTTTTGAATAATAAATGGTACAGATTCTTGCTTTTCTTTTTTTACAACTACTTCTTCTTTCTTGACAGGAACGACTTTCTTCACGGTTTTTTGCTTTTTCGTTACTTTCGTTTCTTCCGTCTGTTTCACAACGACGATACCTTTTTCAAACAGCTTTAATAGTTTCTCTTTCTTTCTTGCCCATTCTTCACTATTTCCTGTTTGCATTGCCGCGTACGACATAGGAGTCGTCACGTTTTCTAAATTGTGCAGTACCGATTGAATTCCGTTCGCCTTCACAATTTGTTCTGAAGGGTCATTTACAACATCCATTAATTGTTCATGAAATTCAGCTGTACCTTCGTTCACTTCTTCCTGTTTATCCTCTGGAAAAGCAACTAACATTTCATAATTCTTTTTCCAAAAAAACGGGATATTGCGTTTTACACTTTCATCGACAACGTAATAATAATCTGTACCATATTGGTCAAATAACTTTCGATACAATTCATTTTTCGAAGCTGCTTTTATTCGCATTAACGCTTCTTTCTTTTCTGTACTTTCCATTACTTCACCCCCTACTATTCAATATAGGCAATTTGATCTACAACAATTTCTGGTGCTAATTCGCTAATACAAAGTACTTGCGCTTCTACTTGGTAGCGCTCAAGAAGTCTTACAATCGCAAATCTGAAATCTTTTCTACGCGTTAATAATACTGGTTCTCTTCCCATTAACCTCGCTTGTTTCAATACGCGTTGTACTTGCTCAACGACTCGCGTTTCTAAATCTAAATCCCAGTTTAATAAATAACCTTGATAAGAATTGTTCACAACGTCTGCGTCTAACTCAATTGTATCTGAGAAGAGCGCCGCATATATTTTACCGTCAGGATTTTTCGCATTTTCACAAATAACTTTTGAAATACATTCACGGACGAATGACGTTACACCGTCAACATGATTTTGATAAATTTCTTTTCCGTCAATAATACCTTCAATAATGGTTGGTAAATCACGAATAGAAATACCTTCTTTTAGTAGTTGTTTAATAACATTTTGAACGAGTGATAAGTCAATTTCTTTCTTCTTAATCTCTTCTAATAAAACGCCGTTATCATTTTCAAGCGAATTAATTAAGTCTTTTACATGTTGACGCTGAATTAACTCATGCAGGTTACGTCTAACGACAACATCTAAATGTGTAATTAATATGCTAAGTGGCTCTAATACTTGATAGCCTTTCATTTGTGCATCTTGTACCATATGTTCTAAAATCCAATATCCATCCTCGCCGAAAATTGGATCTTTCGCTGGTTCTGCATCTAAATCGGCCATTACGTTCGGTGTTTTCAGTGCTAATAAGTAACCTGATTTTAAAACACCTTCAGCTGCCTTCGCACCTTTAATACGAATAATGTAACGTCCACGTGGTCTAAAGCTCGTATTATCTTTAAAGTTAATTCCAGGAACGTTAATACCAAGGTCGGTAATAATTGATTTCCTCATAAGAACAACTTTATCACGAGCTGTTTCCCCGTTAATTTTCTGCTTTACAAGTGCTGCTAAATCTAAGCCGAGTTCTACAATAATTGGATATTTATCTGTAAATACGCCAAATGAATCTTCCACTTGTTGCAGTTGCTCATCTTCGCCTTGAATCATTTCTAATTCTTTTTGAAGCTCATCTTCTTTTTCTTTCTTCATTCGGTTTTTATTTCGAATTCCTAAGAAGATAATTGTTCCACCAACGAGTGCGAATGGTAGAAATGGTAGCGGAGTAAAAATACCCATTGCGATAAATAAACCGCCAAGCGCATATACAACGACTTCATGCGCTAATAACTCTTTAAAGATACCTTCCGTTACCGTATCCGGTGAGCCGTCAAATACACGCGTTACGATAATACCAGTTGAAATCGCAAGCATTAACGAACCAATTTGGTTTACAATTCCGTCACCGACAGTTAGCTGTGTATAATGAAGAGCTGCTTCACCAAAGCTCATTCCTTGCTGCATCATGCCGACAATTAAACCGAAAATAATGTTTACGAATAAAATGACGATCCCAAAAATAACGTCCCCTTTAATGAACTTTCCGGCACCATCCATCGCTCCGTAAAACTCTGTTTCCATATTTAATTTTTTTCGTTTTGCTTGTGCATCTTTTTCTGAAATAATACGCTGGTTTAAATCAGCATCGATTGACATTTGTTTCCCTGGTAAAGAATCAAGTGTAAAACGAGCTGCAACTTCAGCTGTACGAGATGCACCGTTTGCAACGATAAACTGGAATATGATTAATACTGTAAAAATAACGATACCAATTAATAAGTTCCCGCCAATTACGAATTGACCGAACTCTTCAATAACATGACCGGCATTTCCGTTTGTCAAAATCGCTCGCGTCGTCGATACGTTAATCGATACGCGGAAAATTCCGATTAATAACAACATCGTCGGAAATGACTTTAATTCATCCCACTCGTTAATACTTGTCGCTCGCATATAAATAAGCACTGACATACTTAGTAGAAAAACGATAATGATATCAAGTATAAATGGTGGAAGTGGAATTAAGAGCGCCACTACGAATGACGCTGCTAAAAAGATAGAAAAATAGGTTCTTGCAGAATCTATCTTAAACAAAGAGATCTCCTCCAAACGCGCTATTATATTTCAAGTTCATTCGTTTGAATTAAATAGCGCATAACTTCAATTACAGCTACGTATAAATCTTCTGGAATCGCCATATCTTCCTCGACTTGATAATATAAAGAACGAGCAAGCGGACGGTTTTCCACCATTGGTATTTCTTGTTCACGGGCAAGCGTTCGTATATATAATGCGAGCTCATCTTCCCCTTTTGCAACGACAATTGGTGCTGCATCAACGTGCTTATTGTACCTAAGTACGACCGAAATATGAGTCGGGTTGTTTACAATAAACGTTGCGCCATCCATCTTCTTCGCAATTGTCCCTTGCAATATGGCGTGCATAAAGTTTTTTCGTTTCCCCTTTACTTGCGGGTCCCCTTCATTATCTTTATGCTCTTGTTTTACTTCTTCTTTTTTCATCTTAATATCTTGTTCGTACTCCCATTTTTGATAAATAAAATCAATAATAGAAAGAACGATTAATATAATTAAAATAGCTAAAAAGATAAATTTAATTTGCCTAATAATTTCAGTAAGTGACGCTGTCCAGTTAAATCCAATCATACTAACGATTGTCTCTAAATTCTTTTTAAAAAGAACGTAAGCAACATAACCGATTAATCCCATATAAAATAGTGATTTCAAAATATCTACTAAACTTTTACGACTAAACAATCTCGTAAAATAGTTTTTTGGGTTAATACGTGACGCTTTCGGCTTAATCACTTTAGAAGAAAATAAGAAACCGACTTGAATCATATAATTGAATAAATGAAAAGCGTATACGAGTATTAATATGGGAGCTGATACTTTTAATAGTAAAATCCCCATTAAATAAAAGTACTCGGTCGAATCTGTATTTTTTCCAATTTGATCAAACAGCACCGATACGGAATTGGCAATCTCAAACCCTAGCCAATCTCCAAAAAAGTAAACGACAACTGCTAATACAAGTATGGAAAATAAATTATTTAAATCTTTACTCCGGGCAATATTCCCTTCTTCACGCGATTTTTTACGCTTCTGCGGGGTGGCCTTTTCTGTTTTATTATCCTTTGCCATGCGCGTCCCCCTACTTCGTTAAGAAAAAGTTAAATAGTTTCGTATATTCCTCAAGCAATACATCCGTCATATTTTTAAACACATAACCGAGCATCGGTACACTCATCGCAATAAACAAAATGCCACACGTAATTTTAATAACATACGCATTCATAAAAACGTTTAATTGCGGAGCGTTTTTTGCGATTAAAATTAAAACAAAGTTAATGATGAATAAACTTCCCATGAGCGGAAGAGCAATTTCAACCGCTGATGTAATCGCAAATAATAACGTTGCGAGTAGACTATCTAAAAAACTAGTCGTCAGCAATTTTGAAATCGCCTCTGTATATTGAAACGACTTTAAAATCGTGGCAACGAAATAATTAATGCCGCCAAGTGAAATAAAAATAATAAGAAAAAATATATCAAAAATGGTTGATAGTAAAGTAGACTGTGAGCCTGCATTTACATCAAACAAACTTGCTTGTGATAAACCGATATCAAAGTCTAAAATATGCCCGGCCATTTTTGGAATGTTCCACAGCATTTCTACAATTTTTGAAAGTGATAATCCAATTACAATTTGCGTACCAGCATAAGCTGCTACGTCCCAAGTTGTCTTTATGTGAGAGACATCCACTTGATCGGCAACAGTAATGGAAAGAGCAAGTCCAAATGTAACCTTCGCCATAGCTGGAATGGATCGACCTGAGAAAAACGGTAAAAAATATAAAAATGAAGTAATGCGGCAAAACGCAAAAAACGTCGCCGCCCATAATTCCATATTCATTTCAGTTCCCCTATCTTAGTACGAACGCAATAGCGATGGAATTTTATCAAATAAATCTAAAATAAGCGTCGTTAACTCTTGAAACATCCACGGACCTAAAATGATAATAACGAGTACAATACTCGCCATTTTCGGTAAAAACGTCAGCGTTTGTTCTTGAATTTGCATCATCGCCATAATGACAGCGATGATAATAACGACAATCATACTAACACCGGCAACCGGCATTAAAATCATAACCCCTTTATAAAAAAAGGTTTGAAAAATATCTATAATTGGTGACGTATTCATTTATATGACTCCTATCACATAGCATCAAACGCTTCAGGCGACCGTTTTAAACATAATGTCGACGATTTTTGTATATCCACCTAAATATACGAAAACGAGTATTTTAAATGGTAAACTTAAAATCATCGGCGGTACCATCATCATCCCGAGGTACATTAACAGTGTACTAATAATCAAATCTATAAATACAAACGCTAAATAAATGAACATCCCCGTTAATAATCCCTTTTGGATTTGCGTTAACGTAAAGGATGGGACGAGCGTAAATAGTGAAAGATCTTTTAAATCTTTCGGCAACTCTTCTCCGCGTACTTTCAGCATCATTTTTAAATCATGCTTATACGTATGCTTTGACATATACTCTTTCATAATCGGCGCTGTCGTTTCCGCAGCTTGGCTTACCGTTATTTTCTCTTTTGTCATCGGATCCCACACATCGCTCTTTAGCTGCCCAAGAACAGGCTGCATCGTAAAGAGTGATAAAAACAAGGCAAGTCCAACGAGCACTTGGTTCGGCGGTAAATTCATTACCCCGAGTCCTTGACGTGTAATCCCAAGAACGATCATAAAATAAGTAAAATGTGTAAATAATAGAACGATAGATGAAGATAATGATAAAAGGGTAACGAGCGCAAATAACTGTACACTTGAGTTACTCGTAAACTCTTTTCCATTTTCGAAATTAATAAAACCGTTTTGGGCTGCATACGCTGGATTTACAAAAATAATTGAAAAAACGATAGAAAATACGAAAATAACGGCTAATAACGATAACTGTTTCTTTATTCTCATGATGGATCCTCTACTTTTTTCGTTTCACTCTTCACCGCGTCTTCTAGCGCTTGTTGAAACTGATTTCCTGTTCCTGTTAATTGCACAGATTGAACACCGTTATTACTAATAACAGTGAACACTTGCTTACCATCCACTTCAAATAAAAAGGCGCTCGTTTGATGATTTAAATAAACACCGTCCTTCACTTGAATATGGCCATTTTCACCTTGTTTAAAAAACTGCTGCTTGCGCGTCTTTTTCGTCATATAATATGCACCGTAGCCGAGCGCACCAAACAGTAAAACGACTTGAAATAAGGTCGTCATATACGACATATGACTCCTCCTCTACTCTTTATCTTGCATTTGACTTTGCGCTTTCATAAGCGCAGCTTGCTTCTTGTCAGCTTCAATTTCAGAAATGATAATACCGAACTTCTCGTCCATTACGATCGCTTCCCCAATGCCGACTTTCATATTACTTAAATATACATCTACTTTATGTCCTAAGTTTTTCTCTACCTCCAGAACATCGCCCACTTTTAACTGTTTCACATCACCGAGCGTAATAGATGTTTTCCCAAGCTTTACACCAAGTTCAATCGAAATATCTGAAACAGTATCAATATGTGCTTTACTTGCTTCATTTCGCTTTCCTGCAAATTCTTCTAACCCCATTAATGACACAGGAGATACTTCATGCTTCATATGGATCCTCCTACTCTACAAAACTTTTAAATAGGAGCGCCTTACGCGTTCCGTCTTTTCCAATAAAACAATTAAATTTATGTTTTCCATCTACAAAACCAAGCAACTCATCCGAAACTTTCGTATGAAGCGGAATAATATCGCCTTCTTCAATTTGTTCAATCTCGCCCATCGTCATCTTCTGCTCACCAATCGCAACATGAACTGGTTTATACACTTGATTTACTTTCACTTCTACTTCAGACGTATACTTTTTACGCTTATCCGAAGAATGTTCGACAATATTTTCAGACGTTAACTTATCCATAATTTCTTCAACAGATAAGAACGGAATCCCAATACGAACTGTCGTATTCCAAAAATCCGTTTTCATATTTACGTTCAGTAATGAAATAATATCACTCGCTGTCGTAATCTTAAGTGCATTCGGATCTGTCTCTGTCGTTACAAATGTCGGTTTAATCGCCACAACGCTTTCAAATGATTGCTCTAAATTTTTGCATAGAAGCGCAAAAATATTATCAAGCGTTAAAAACTCGAATGCCGTCAGTGGTCTACGCATCGTAAAATTACGCTTACTATCCCCGCCAAGCCAGCACTCATGAATGTAAATAACAAATGCTAAATCAATTTCAATAACAATTTCTCCAAGCTCTGGAAGTCCGAGATCAATGACGCAATATAAATAGTAATCTTTCGGCATTTTCTCCACATACTCACTCGTAAATGGAACTTGCTCCACTGTCGAAGGCTCTAAGTCAATCGGAATACGCATACGCGCAGATAACGTCTGTGACGTCTGTTTACCAAACGTAGAAGCAATCGCTTGCAAGCTACGTAAATGTTCAACACCGAACTTCTCTGGTCTATTAAAATCATACTCTTGAAATTTATCTTGCTTCCCTGCTTCTTGTGCGAAAGCTGGCATTTCCTCGCCTTCATTTACCGCCTTCAGCAGGGCATCAATTTGCTCTTGGCTTAATTTATCGCCACTCATGAAAATCCCCTTCCCTACCTTTTCAATTCAACGATTTCAACGTACATTTTTCCATTCTTCGTCAAAATCTTTCCGGTTCCAATCTCTTCATTCTCAAGCATAAGACGCACCGTATTTTTCGTTGAATTTTCAAGACGATACAATGTACCTTTCGTAATATGAAGCAGATCTTCAATTTTCTTTTTCGTATTTCCGATTTCAAAATAAATTGTTAACGGAATATCATCTTGTAATTTCAAATCTAGCCAACTCCCATATCATGTTCACGAAAATTTCATGTTCTCTCTATATAATGAAATCTCTTATTTTGAAACGTCGATATTTAATATTTTTTTAATATATCCTTGCGTTTCTTTAAATGGAGGTACGCCTCCGTACTTTCTCACATTACCAGGGCCAGCATTATAAGAAGCGAGCGCCAATACTAAGTCACCGTTATTTTTCTTTAAATAACCGCTTAACTCTTTCACGCCGCCTTCAATACTTTCAGCTGGTGAAAATGGATTTTTTATACCCATCTCTTTTACATTCGCCGGCATAAGCTGCATAAGGCCCATCGCCCCTGCATGCGACACCGTTTTCGGATTAAAATCAGACTCTACTTCAATCATTTTTTGAATTAACGTTTTCGGAATTCCGTATGTACGACTTACTCTATCTATAATATCCTCATACTTCCCTTCATTTGAAGAACGTATTTTTTGAATATTATACTTCTTCGTTAATCCCCACGTATCAACAGCCTCATTTTTCGTTTCCGGGAAACGTCGTTCAAACTCTTTTTGCGCAACTTGCACTTCATCGACTTTCTTCGTTTCAGACTTTTCTTCCGGCTTACTCGCTTCCTCTACTTTACTAGAATCACCTTTATTAACGAGCGTTTCTATTTTCGTAGATTGTACCGGCTGACTCATATCCTCTACTTTTGCCGGCTGCGTAGTAGCCTTCGTTTCCTTCATAGGCTCGCTTTGCAACTTCTCTTGAAACCTACTACTAACGAATGCCTGCGGACTACTTAACTTTTGCTGAAACTGTCCTTTTTTATATGCAAGTACTTCTTTTACTATATTTCCAACTACCATAATATCACCTTTTCGGTAAACAAAGATAATCTAATATTAGAGTTTTTTCGTAAAGTTTGCAATAATCCTTTGCAATTATATTGTAATAAAAAAACGACTAAATTGTTAAACTGTTATTTTTTTATATTTATTAATTCAAATTTTCAGTTGACACTTGATATAGCAAGGCTTAAAATAAATTCGAAATCGATTTTTTCGCATATTACCGTTTTTCAATTTGCAGAAAAGTCAATATAAAAAAATGGGGGTTCTTTTACATGAGAATTAATACAAACATTAATAGCATGCGTACGCAAGAATACATGCGCCAAAACCAAGCTAAAATGAGCAACGCTATGGACCGTTTATCAAGCGGTAAACGTATCAACAACGCTTCTGACGATGCAGCAGGTCTTGCAATTGCAACTCGTATGCGTGCACGTGAAAGCGGATTAGGTGTTGCATCTAACAACACACAAGACGGTATGTCATTAATCCGTACAGCTGACTCAGCTTTAAACTCTGTATCTAACATTTTACTTCGTATGCGTGACCTTGCAAACCAATCTGCGAACGGGACAAATACAAATGAAAACAAAGCAGCAATGCAAAAAGAATTTGGCGAGCTAAAAGAACAAATTAAGTATATTGCTGAAAACACACAATTTAATGACCAACACTTACTAAACGCTGATAAAGGGATTACAAAAGAAATCGCTATCCAAACTCTTGATTCTGACAGTGATAGTAAACAAATTAAAATCAAATTACAAGGTTCATCTTTAGAAGCTTTAGATATTAAAGATTTACAAATCGGCAATACAGAACTTGCTCAAAAAGACCTTGATTTGTTAAATGCTACTATGGATAGACTTGATGCTACAGTTCCGGGAACTCGTGATGTAGATGTGCAAGCAGCTAAAGATGCATTTGATAAAGTCAAAGGCTTCTATACTAATTCTGACAGTGTTAAAGCTATCGAAAGAGCTTTCGAAGATTATGCAACAGCATCAACTGCTGGAACAGCTAAAGCTGATGCAGCTACAGCAATCAAAGCTGCATTTGATTTAGCAGCAAATAAAGTAGGTAAACCAGCAACAGGTGGCGCTCAAGGATCCGCTAATTCTCTAGGTGCTATTACAAAAATCGATGCAGCTCTTAAAACAGTTGCTGACAACCGTGCGACTTTAGGTGCTACATTAAATCGCCTTGACTTTAACGTAAATAATCTGAAGAGCCAAGCATCAAGCATGGCAGCAGCAGCTTCTCAAGTAGAAGATGCTGACATGGCAAAAGAAATGTCTGAAATGACTAAGTTCAAAATCTTGAACGAAGCTGGAATCAGCATGCTTTCTCAAGCAAACCAAACTCCACAAATGGTTTCTAAATTATTACAATAAGCCATTTGAGTTAGTTTCTTAAATAAACCTCTCTGCTTGCGGAGAGGTTTATTTTTTGTAAAACCTTCCTTTTTTTGATGGGAGAGAGCATCCGCGTGGCGTAGAAGCGGTCAGTGCCTATCTTTATCCCCTCTCATGTTAAAACACAACTAGAAGATAAGCATAAGTCTCTTTTTCTGTTCATAGCTGTTTATTAGATTAAGAGATACCGACTATATCAATCTATAAGGAGTGTCTATTATGCGTATTGGTACGAATGTTTTGAGTTTGAATGCTAGGCAGTCGTTGTATGAGAATGAGAAGCGTATGAATGTTGCAATGGAGCATTTGGCGACTGGTAAGAAGTTAAATAACGCTTCTGATAATCCAGCTAATATTGCGATTGTGACTCGTATGCATGCGAGGGCGAGTAGTATGCGCGTGGCGATTCGAAATAATGAGGATGCGATATCGATGCTTCGTACAGCGGAAGCTGCACTTCAAACTGTGACGAATGTTTTACAGCGTATGCGTGATTTAGCTGTTCAGTCTGCGAACGATACAAATTCAAATAAAAACCGTGATTCACTAAATAAAGAGTTTCAATCTTTAACAGAACAAATTGGCTATATTGATGAGACGACTGATTTTAATGATTTATCCGTTTTCGACGGTCAAAACCGGACTGTTACGTTAGATGATATTGGTCATACAGTAAATGTAACGAAACATATTCCCCCTTCCCCTACACAACATGACATCAACATTTCAACAGAACAAGAAGCAAGAGCGGCGATTCGTAAAATTGAAGAAGCTTTACAAAATGTATCACTTCACCGTGCTGACCTCGGGGCTATGATCAACCGACTGCAGTTTAATATCGAAAATTTAAATAGTCAAAGTACAGCGTTAACAGATGCTGCTTCTCGAATTGAGGATGCGGATATGGCGCAGGAGATGAGTGATTTTTTAAAGTTTAAATTGTTAACCGAAGTTGCACTTAGTATGGTTTCACAAGCAAATCAAATTCCGCAAATGGTTTCTAAATTACTGCAATCATAATTGTCATTCCACTCTTTGAAACGATTCCATACAAAAGCAAAAGGGAAATACATATAAACTATGTGCTTCCCTTTTATTTTGTACCCAATACTTTTATGGCGCTACCGTCATAACTTGTCCTCTACGGTCGATCCTTATTTTCATTTTTCCGTCTTGTGCGTTATATAGTCCTAATTTATTTAATTCTGTTTTACAATCTTGTACGAAAGTTGGTAATTTACGAATTTGATCGACGTCAGAACTTTTAATGAAATAAACTAACTGTTGCGTCATATCTTTCACATCTTGCACGAGTTCTTCTTTTTCTCGTTTTAACCTTTCGTTTTCCAATTGTAGCGCACGCAATTCACTTTCTAGACTACTTCTATTAGACTCTTCTTTAAAATGCCCTGCAGCCATGTTAGAAAGCTTATAAATACCCTCCATAAACTGGCGTAATTCATCTTCTTTTCTTTCACTATGTTGACTAATTGTTTCAAAGTTATCAACGATACCAGATATAACTGTTACGAGGCTTTTTTCACTCTCTTTATGCTGGATTTCCTCTTTTAATACTTGATTGTTTTCTTTTTTCATTTCAACGATTGTTTCTTTTACAGGTGTATATTTTCGCTTTCGTCCAGGTTTTTGTTTTTCGATATTTTCAAACGGTATTTCACGTTTTTTTAATTTGTAATACGTATTTTGTAATTGACTTTCTGTTTTCGGGAAAAGATTTAGTTCGTTTTTACTAACATACTTTGAAATATTAATAATGTTTAAACCGTGACGTTGGCAAAATTGATACACTTCATACAGTAACTCTAGTTCAGACTTGAGCCATGTGATCGTTGATTTTTCATATGCTCGTATTCCGCCATGTTTTTCTATATCTATTTGAAATAATACCATTCTATTATATAAATCAACTAGTTCTTCATACTTTACTTGGAATTGTTTTTCTATTTTTTTAAATTCCACTTCTAGTTGCATATCGTTCATTTTATTATTTGACATGTTTTGTAAGAGACTTAATACATTAATTGCTGTGTGGTGATACATAATCTGTGCCACTCCCCCTCATCCTTTCACAATTCTCATCAGACTCCCATGTCCATTCAGAAAATAGAAAATTTTACATATCCATATTATAACATTTCGAAATTATCTGTCAAATAATAAACATACAAAAATGTATAGAAAGTATAGAAATAGAAAAAGATTTTTTCATTCATATGCATAATTGCATATGAATCACTTTTAATTATATTATATGGTATTTAGAATGTAATTTCACCGAAAAAATTTGCGTTATCACGAAAAATTACTAAAAAAATCCAAAGATATATTTTTATATTTTTAAATCAAAAATCTTCAAATGAAGATTTTTCATACATACAACCACAAACACTCCAAAAACGCTCCATCTTTCGACCTATACAGAGTATAAAACAATAAAAAGGAACTAACCAATAGTACACACGGTTAGTTCCCTTCTCTCCACTAAAAGAATAGAGTTATAAGTAGAATCTACAAATCTTCAATTAACACCTCACATCACACGGGGCTCTATTAAGCACTGACCGCTCCCATACATAGTTAGTTTCCTATTCCTGGAAAAATGTTCACCAGCTCTTCTAAAAAGCTTTCGGCGATCCACTTCCATTCCCCCTAAAGCCTGCTCGACATCTCTGTTCTGAACATGGCATGGGACTCTATTAGGTACCGACCGCCACCACACATGGCTAGATCCTCTATTCCATCTAAACAGAATAAAATTGTACACCAACTACCACTCTCGATGTCCCACTTCTTCCGTTTAGCTAAAAAACTAGCTCCATATCTCTGGTCTCACATCGCATAGGGCTCTATTAAGCACTGACCGCTCCACATATGGCTAGTTCCTCTATTCCAGCTAAAAAAGCTTTTAAAGCACTAACTTATCTACTAAACCAATTAACTCTTGAATATCTGGCTTACTTACTTGAGCATTTGCTCCCACAGCTTCGCCTTTATGGAATAATTCATTTGTAATTAAGGAAGAGAAAATAACGACTGGTAAACGATTCATGATTTCACTATCTTTAATTACTTTCGTTAAATGGTGTCCATCCATTTTCGGCATTTCAATATCCGTAATTAACAGGTGAATATGTTCAAACATTTTTTCTCCTTGCTCTTTCGCTAGCTTTTCAATTTGCGCTAACGCTTCTGCACCATTGCTAAAGAAGTTCATTTTCGTATATCCAGCTGATGATAATGTTTCTTCTAATATTTGACGAAGCATTGCTGAATCTTCCGCAATATAAATAATTTTTTCACCGCGATCTGTTTTTTGTTCTAATTTTGAAAGTGATTTATTATCATAACCAGTACCGCTAATTTCACATACAATTTTCTCGTAATCTAATAGTAAGATGATTTTTCCATCTAGTTTTACAATACCAGATGTCGTTTCTTCTAATCCCATAGATAATGAAGCTGGCTCATCAATTTGCTCCCATGAAATACGTTGAATACGATGCACTTCATCCACGCGGAAAATAACTTTCATTTGGTTTAATTCTGAAATGATAAATTTCGTTTGATCAAGTGGCTTTGTCGATTTTAAATTAAGAGCTGTCGCTAAGTTAATAACTGGTAAAATTTCACCGCGTACTTGAACAACACCTTCAACTGCATGATGAGATTCTGGCACAGTTGTAACAGGGAATGGATTAATGATTTCACGTACTTTCATTACGTTAATACTAAATAGGTTTTCACCAACAGTATATGTAACAATCTCTAATTCATTTGTTCCGCTTTCTAATAAAATACTTTGTGCTTGTGACATAAAGGTGTCGCTCCCCTTTCATTATTTCCGTATATCTAATTATTAAGCTTTATTAAAACGAAAAAGTCAACTACCTATATAAAAAATATAGATAGTCGAACGATTCATTTCTTTATTTAAACAGGCGATTAATCTTTTATAAACGAAGCAAGGGCCTCTAGTAACACTTCTTGTGCTCCTACAATTTCTGTCGGCATCGCTTCCCATTTTTTTGAAAGCTTTGCTTCGACTCTTATTCTTAACTCGGTATTCATTACTTCTAGCACATATTCTTTCGTTGCTATATCAACATCCAGTAGCGCAAGTGCATATAGTTCCGGATCATTTATTTTTGCAAATAAACGTTTTAATACTGCCGGTGCTATATGTTTTAATTTTTCAATATGAATCTCTTTATCTGAAAATAGTAACTCATATTGAATAAACGTAACATTTTCTTTCATCACTTTAAAATAGCAATTATTTTTTTTATCATTTACAAAATAACCATTCGGATCAGCAATAACACCCTCTACTTTACGAATTAAATCTGGCAAACTACTCGCCGTCATTACAGTCTGCTGCTCAACCTCACTCGGCGAAATGAATGTAACGCGATACTTATTCTGCGCCATCCTCCTCACCTCTCCTTTTATAGAAATTCAGTCTAATTGTATACTAAATTAACTTAAACTCATTTCATATTAACGCTTCTAAACTTAGATAGACACTATCGTCAAAGGACGAAGAAGCACTACCCAACAATTTGCCTTAGAACCAATCAATATCTCTCTGTTCTTACAACACACGAGCCACTTATTGGCACCAACGACTGCGACCACACTTCGCTTAAATCTTTCTAAACTAACCTAGTAACTCTACATATCTCTGGTCTTAAACAACGGTCGAGCACCCACATAAGCACCGACCGCTATCCCATATCGCTGGGTCCTCTCTCAAAATCTAAAAAAGGGCTTTTAAAATCTTTTAAGACCTTTTCAATAACTCAATGTTATTGAACCAAAACGCGATCTGCTGATCCGCAATATCCGGCAACGTAACAAAAAACTCACGGCACTTCATCTCATCCTTAAACAGTTGATACTTCCACTCACCTTCGCTACCAACACTTACGAAATAAAATTCGTGAATACGGCCAATGATTGCTTGTTTTTCACCAAATGAATAGGGAGGCACTTGCTTAATTTCAAATTGATCTGGTAAGTATACATGCTCTTCTCGTTCCATTTTTAACACTTGCTCTGCAAGTTCACGTTTATTTTCGAAAAAAGGCAATTGTAAAATTCGTTCTTGTCTTGTCATACGAATAAAAAACCCTTTCTACTACATTACAATTTTTCTTGATTATATATTATCGAATTAAGTTTACAACTTCGTTTAATACTTCATCTGAAATTTTAATTACTTTCGCATTCCCTTGGAAACCGCGTTGGTATAACATTAAGTCAACGAATTCTACAGATAAATCTACGTTTGCACCTTCTTGTGCACTACCACGTACTTTTCCTGCACCATTTTGACCAGATACACCCATTGCTAAAATACCAGTTGTATTCGTCGCTGTATAGTTACCATTACCAGTTTTCATTAAACCGCCTTCGTTCGGGAACATCGCAACAGCTAATTGCCCCGCAGCTTTCATACTTCCATCCGAGTATTTTACCATCACATATCCACCGTCAGCAATAAAGCAATCTTTTACAGTCGCTGCTGCTCTACCATCTACATCTGTTACTGCTAATGTTTTCTCAGTCGGGTGGTTTGTTAATTTACTAAAATCTATTTTTACTGTTCCACCATTAAATGGAATATTCGCTTCAGGGTTTACCGGATTGGGCTTCCCTACCGCATCGAATTTCACCTCACCACCTGCGCCATCAACCTCGTTAAACGCTGTTTCTTTTTTCGAGTCGTTACGCATATATACTTTATATTTATAATTATGTTCACCATCTTGTTTAAACTCCACGCGCATTGTCCATGTATTACCGGCATTATCGTATACAGGCAATTCCTGCGTAATCTGTTTTGCATCAGCTGGAATGTTCCCTCCAACGACTCCTTTTGACGTTCGAATACCACCGATTGCTGATCCCATTGGAACTTGCAATGGTCCCGGGATACCAGATAAATCAACATTACCAGTTGATGAATCCGCTGGATAAGCGAATACATATTGCCCTTCTGTATTCGTAATATAGTAATCTGAAGATATTGTAAATGTCCCTTTACGTGTAAATTCCATATTTCCAGCTTTTGAATCACCTACAACGAAGAAACCATTACCTTCCATTGCCGCTTGTGTTTTACCACCAGTTAACGTAATTGTACCATCGGTATAATCCGTCACCGTTCCGCTCATTTTCACACCGTTACCAATACTTTTCGGGTTCGTCCCTGCGTATCTATCGTCGCCTTTCGCACCAATTGAATTGTTGTACAGTAAATCATCGAACATAGCTTTTTGTTTTTTATAACCAACCGTTTGTGCATTGGCGATATTATTTGAAGTTACACTTAATGCATTTTGTGTTGCATTCATTCCTGTAATACTTGTATATAACGCTTTAATCATAATGTATGGACACTCCTTATGAATTTGTAGTTTTTTCTTCTTCCGTTACTTTTTGATCATCTTTCTTCGCATCTTCTGGATTCGTTTCTCCAATTGGTTTATCAGACACTCTCTCAACGAAACGAAGAGATACAACTTTATTATCAATAACGAGCTGTACCTCGTTATTTTCTGCGAGGCGAACTGTCTCTACTTGACCGGTCACTTTTTTACCATCACCGTCAACACCTCTTACGTACTTCCCTAAAAACTTCATTCCACCATCAAGCGCTGTCGAATACATTGTCGTTCTTAAAGAGTCAACTGCCTTTGTCATATTCTGCACTTGTTCCATAAGAGATAATTGTGCTGTTTGGTTCATCATTTGATTCATATCCATCGCATTAAATGGATCTTGGTGCTGGAAACTCGATAAAAACAATTTCAGAAAATCATCTTTTCCCATTACACCAGGAGTTTTTTGCTCTCCTGCTGATACTCCATTCATTTGCCCTACTGCCGGTTGTGCACCGTTAACAGATGCATTCCTATTCTGCGCTCCTGCTTGCAACGGAATATGATTTGTACTCGTTGTATTTAATCCAACTGTTGGCACGCTTTATTCCTCCAATAATCCCGCAAATTCTTTTGATTCTTGTTTCTCATGTTTCGTACTTGCTAATTGCTGCTTTTGCCTTTGCTCTTGTTCTCGCTGTTCTTTACGATTTTCATCTTTATCTGAATAGCTAATTTGAATATTAATTTCTTTTTCTTTTAACTTCAGTCTCAATTCATCAAAAATGATTTCAACGCGTTTCTTCGCATCGTGTTTTTCCATTTCTACGTGAACATCAATTTGATCTCCATGTTTTTTCATAAACACTGTTAATGTACCAAGTTTTTCTGGATTTAACTGAAATAACACACGTTCTTGTTTCACTACAAACTTTTGAAGAGCTTCTACTTGTGCTTCCATTTTCTTTCCTAAGTCAGGCAATGAAACTTTCTCAGCGCCACTATTGGATTTTCCTATTTGATCAGTACTTGTCGCTTTATTTAATAACTCTGCACCGGCAGAATTCGAATCGTTGAATACATCACCTTCTGGCAACTCTACCTTGACATCTTCGCTCTCAGCTTTCGGAAGATCTCCCTCTAAGTCTTTGGACTCTTCTTGTTTCTTTGCAATATTACAAGCTTCTTTTTCTACAACGTTCAATATTTGCATCATTTGCTCTGGCATCTTCATTTTGTCTAATGTCATTTGCATTGTATCTTCTAAACATATAGCATTTTTGATATTCATATTAGAAAGGAGTTCTTGTAATTGTTGCAATTCATTAGCGGGTAATTCGTTAAGTTTTATATTTCCATATTCTTTATATAGCTCTTGTATTTTTTGTATGTATTGATATAACAATTCTGGTTGCACGCGTAATTGCTCAATTGCAACCATTTGCTCAGATACAGCTAACAATAACTGTTCTGTCTCTTTTTTTTCCTCTTTCTTTACACTTGGCTCTTCTTTCGTTGCCGATTTTTTAGAAAGAATGTTTTCTTTTCTATCTTCTGGTGCATCTTCTCGCTTCGTTTTCTCCGTTTTCGGCTTCTTTGTATTTTCCATTCTCATCGCACAATCGAATGAAGAATCTTCACTTTTAGATTGTACTTCTAGCCCTTTTTCTTTTTGCGGAGGTAAACTTTGTTGCACCGGTAATACAGACTGTATCACTACATTCACCTCATCCATTCATACACATTTTCAAATCAAGAAGCATTTTTTCTTCCTGCTTTTCTCGTACTTTTGCAAGCTTTTTACAATCTTCTTGATACATCTCATCAATGACACGTTCTTTTTCTTTTACTTGTTCTAAAAGACTTTCATTTTTTTGAATAAAATCTACTATTTTTTTAATTTTCCGATTCCATTCTTCTATTCTTTCAGGTGAAAACGTATGTGAAGAAAGCATACCAGCCATAATACGTTGCCCAGTTTGTACGACTTTACTACGCGATTTCACAACATATAAATCATATTCTTTTTTTTGTTCTATTTTTCTTTTTTCAGCTGTTAATTCATACACTTCTTTCAAGATCTGTTCTTTTTCTTGATTTATTTGCAATTTTATCGTGTCGTACTGCTGCTTATCCACCTGTTTTCATAGCCCCTTCCTATTATAACGCTCTCTTTTTCTATTATATAGTTTTTTTCCAAAAAAATCTGTGAAATATTAAAAAACAAAAAAATAAGACCTGCAGGGCGCAAGGTCTTATACTATATGGTGCACTGCTTGAACAATATCATCAAATTGAAAACGATCTGATCGACCTTGTTTTAAAAATGTATTTATACCTTCTACTTTATTTTTACATTCAAAAATATAAGCATTTTCTTCATTTTCTTGAATCGTTCCTAATTTGAAATATAATTCATTTTCTTTATAAATAGATAAAATTTTTCTCATTTCATTTGCCAGTTGCCAATGAGTGGGCGACACGATTTCTTCCATAATCCTACTTACTGAGTCTAACACTGAAATAGCAGGATAATGACTGAGCGTTGCAAGTTCACGTTTTAATACAATATGTCCATCTAAAATACCACGTGCTAAATCTGGTACAGGACCGTTTAAATCGTCTCCATCAACGAGCACTGTATAAATACCTGTTATAGACCCCTTTTTTGTTTTCCCAGATCGCTCTAACAGCTTCTTCATATAACTTTCCATTAAAAGTGTTTTACCACCAATTGGTAACTCTTTAACGGCAATATCAACACTTCTACGCGCATCTGCAAAACGAGTAACAGAGTCCATCATAAGTAGTACGTTATTGCCTTCGTCTCGGAAATATTCAGCAATAGATGTTGCAAGCTTAGCTGCGCGAAGTTGCATAAGGTGGCTTTCATCTGATGTCGCCACGACAACGATGCTTTTCTTCATACCTTCCTCGCCTAATTCTTTTCGAATAAAGTCTTTTACTTCTCGGCCACGTTCTCCTACTAAACTAATAACGTTTATATCAGCTTTTGCATTTTTCGCAATCATGCCGAGTAAAGTAGATTTACCAACACCTGATCCAGCGAAAATACCAATCTTTTGACCAATACCAATTGTTAGCATAGAATCAATAGATTTAATTCCCGTTTCAAATACATCAGTAATCTCTTCACGCTCGAATGCATGAATAGGCGGAGCATCTAACTTTATTTTTTGCAGCGGAATGTTTTCAACGTTTTCATTTAACACTTCACCATTTGCGCTTAACACTTTTCCGAGCAAATGATTACCACGAGGGATAACAACATCTTCTGCAATTAATGTAACGGAATCTCCATAACATACTTTTTCTGTCTGTTCGAACGGGAGTAACATATTGTTTTCTTTTTCAATTGCAATTACTTCACATAAGACGTTATGTTCTCCAACGAGACAAACATCACCTATTTTCGCCTTTGGTCCCTTCGCTACGAAAAACTGCTCTTGCACACTATGAACTTTACCAACTTTCGTATAAAACGGTGTTTCAATAAATGTATTCCATTTTTGGTTTTCATTCATTAATAGTCGATTCATACATTTTGCTCCTCAAATAACTTCTCTTCTTCCCATTTCTGGCGAAGTTTCGCAAATATAGGTGCAAACTTAAATTCAAAGAACTCTTTCTCTTCTTCTAGAACAAATTCACCGAACTGTAAGGAGAAATCATATTTCCATTCTACTAATTGTAGTAACCAATACTCTTTCGTATTTTCCTTCTCTTCTTGAATACGTTCAAACGTTTCTGGATGTACGGTAATCACTAGTTTTTCAAAAGAAGTAGGCAATGTTTGAACGATGCCAGTTAAAATAGGTAACACATCAAGCAATCTAGCATCTACTGCTTGATTCACAATTTTTTCTGCTAGTTGAAAAGATTGATCCCATAATAATTCTGTCCATTCGTATGCTGTTTCTTGTTGCTCTTTTTGAAACTGCATATGTGCCGATTCTATCTCTTTCATCTGCTGCTGAACATGCATTTGAAATTGTTCTTGATCATGTAATAACTGCTGACGCTCTCGTTCTAACATTTGCTTTTCTTGTCTTAGTTGATTCAGTTCAACATGTAACGATTGTTGCTGCGCAAGAAGTTCTTCTTGATCTACTTGTATTTCTTCTACGTGAGCTTGTATTGGTTTTGGAAATTGTAATTCATACGTTTCTTCAGAAAAAGAAACAGAATTCTTCGGAATTCTGTTTTTAAATAAGGACATCATCTTCACCTCTTTGAATGATAATTCTTCCTTCTTTCTCTAGCTTTTTCACCGTACCTGTAATCATTTGCTGCGCTTTCTCAGCATCTGTCATCTTAAGTGGTCCTAAGCCATCTAATTCTTCCATAATCATCTCTTTACGGTTTGAAGACATACATGTAAATAATTTCTCTTTAATTTCTTCTTTTGCAATTTTAAGCGCTTTTGCAATGACACCGTTATCTGTAATTTCCTCTAACACACGGCGAAGCGCAAGATCTTCAAGACCAAGTAAGTCTTCAAAAACAAACATATTTTCTTTAATTCTCTCAGATAACTCATAATCAACTTCATCCAGCTTTTGAAAGACTGTTTTTTCAACGCCTCGTGAAACATTATTTAAAATGTTCACAATTGTTTTTAAGCCGTCTGTTTTATTGATTGCACTAAACGCCATATTATTTAATTTCGCTTTTAATAGCTCACCAATTTGATTAATGAGTTCACCGTCAACTTGTTCTAGTTTCGCAATACCCATTACCGTTTCTACTCGCTTATGATCTGGCAATCTCTCAATTAATTGAGAAGCAAGTTGCGGTTTAATGTAAGAAGCGATAATTGCAATTGTTTGTGGTGATTCATCATTAAGCACTGTAAGAAGTGGCTCTAAATCTGTAAGTGAATTTAAGAATTCAAATGGATTATCTTTGTTGTACCAAAGGTCTTCCAATAATTTTTCAAGCTCGTCTTCTGGCATATTTTTAAATATGCGACGAATGTACTCTTTATCTGGAGTGACTAAGTTCAATTCTTTTACATTTAGTTCATATAAGAACTCCCCTAGCACATTCTCTAACGTTTCTGGTTTATATACACGAAACTTCGCGATTTCACGAAGCAACACTTCTTTTTCCTCAGCCGTCATATATTCAATGACTTTTGCTGCCACCTCTTCATCTAATGTACGAATGAGAATGGCAGCTTTTTCTTTGGAGGAGATTTCATCTAACATCGTTGTTCCTCCCTTACTGTCCGTTTAACCATTTTTTAATTACTTTTGCAGTACCTTCTACATGTTCTTTCGTAGCATCCTGCACTTGTTCATCTAACGTTGGTTCTTTCGGTTGTTCTGGCTCAGGTTTTGGCTCTGGTACTATTTTCTCTTCCGGAATTTCCATAATACTTTCACTACTTGCCGCAACTTCATCTTCTGCTAAGTATTCTTCATATTCCTCTTCTTCTTTCTTTCTCTTACGTCTAGCTAAGAAGAACCATACTAGACCACCAATCGCTAATAGACCAGCTGGAATTCCGCCGAATAACCACCAGTTTATACCACTTTCTTCTGGCTCTTTCGGCTTTTCTTCTTTCGGTTGATCAAACTGAACAGTTACTACATTCACTTGACCATTTGTAAAGTTACCATTTGGATCAGCTTGAAGTCCAGCTGCTGTACCGATCGCTTCTTTGAAAGTCGTCATATCAATTCTTCGTTTTACTAACGTATCATTATCCACCCATACAACAACATTTGTTTTCGTTAACTCTGGATGTTTTTTAATCGTTTCAACTGTTTTATCTATTTCATAGTTTTCGATTTTGTTACCATTTTTATTATCGTAGACGATTTTTCCATTTTGATTATTGTTCGTACCGTAATTTGGCACTTCACCGTTCGCTGTAATACCAGCACCTTGCTTCGTATCTGCCCCTTCTTGCGCAGTAGAGCTTTCCTCCTGCTCTTGTTTACTACGAAGTACACCTTTATCACCATATTTTTCAGACTGACGTGTAACTTCATCGTAGTTTACAGATACTTTCGTATTCACTTTATATTCATTCGGCTTAAACATCGTCATTAACGTTGCATCAATATCTTGCTTTAATTTACCTTCAATTTGGTGCTGCATTTCTACTTCTTTCTCATAAGAAGAGGAACTACTAGAATGTGCTTCATCTGCCCCTTTTGAGATAACACCTTTTTTGCTATCAATAACACTTACTTCTTCTGCTTTTACACCAGGAACTGCTGCACTGATCATTTGCTGTATACCCGCAACTTGATCAGCCGTTAATAATTGACCACGCTTTACACCAACCGTAATCGCCGCTGTTCCTTTTGCTTTTTCTTCATCAAAAATTGTCTCTTTTTCAGGCAATGTAATTTGAACATTTGCCGTTTCAACTGTCGCAAAGTTTCTTACAATATCTTGCTCTAATTGCTTTTTCGTACCGACAATTTGCTTCATTTTTTTATCTTGCTCACTTGAACCGAGCGAGCTTTCTAATAAAATTTCCTCACCGCTTTTTGAATTAAACGGTAATCCCATTCCATTCATTTCTTTTCGAACCCATGGAGCATCATTCTTTTGCACACGAATCGAACCATCGGCTGCTAATTGGTAATCGACACCTAGCTTCGATAATTCTGCTGTAATCTCTTGCTTGTCTGCATCATTTAAATTTTGATATACAACAACATATTTATCTGGCAAGGTGAAGTATAAAAGTGCTCCTGTTACAATTGCTAAAAGCGCAGCACTAATGACTAACTTATGCCACGTTTTTAACGATTGGAAAACATTTTTTAACTTTTCCATTTAAACACACCCGTCCATTTTCCTAAATTTGCATATTAATTAGTGATTTATAATTTTCAATAAGATTATCACGTACAAGAGCAGCCGTTTTCATTTGAGACTCAGCCTTCTTTTGCTGAATTAAAACGTCATGTGTTTCTCCTACTCCTTTTGTTAGTAAATCATATACCGCTGTTTGCGCATTGTTTTGTGTTTGATTCATATCTTCCAATAAATCGATAAACTTCTTCCCCTCGACTACAGATGTTTGCGTGTTTTTCGGTGCACCAATTGACTGAATCGTGCCAAATGGCTGTGTATGTAACATTGGTTGGATTTTCATCTTCCCATATTCCTCCTCTATCCTCGGCCGATTTCTAAATCTTTATCCAGCATTTTTTTATTCGCATTTAATACACTTGTATTTGCTTCATACATTTTTTGAGCAACCATTACATTCGTCATTTCAGCAGTTACATCAACATTTGGATAACGTACATATCCTTCTTCATTTGCATGCGGATGCGTCGGATCATACACTAAGTTTTCAGTTTTGTCTGCTTCAATACTTTTTATTTTTACCCCGTTAGTAGGTGTCCCTTCTAACATATTTGCAAAACTATTATTAGATTCAAGCACTACACTACGGCGCTCATACAAATCTGCCCCCGGAGCTGCCGTTGTATTTGCATTTACAATATTATTTGAAGTAACTTCCATCCACTTTCTCGCTGTTGTTAGCCCTGATCCACTTGCATTAATTGCCTGAAACATCGTTGTCTCTCCTTCTACTATTAACGTCCGCGAGCTGCTTGGTTAATTGCATATTGTGTATTAATTGCGTTAATTGAAATACCATATAATTGGTTTGCTTTCATTAAATCTAGCATTTCTGTCGTTACATCCACACTATTTCCATCTTTATTCGTTTGCATTGACTTCGTTTGAATCTTCGCATATGTATTTTTTGTATTTACTGTCGGTAAGTGCATTTCATTCGTTTGATATAAATCTGCATTGGTTTTTAAATCCGCAGTATTGCTTTTATATAATGCACTACTTTTATTCATTTGTTCAGCAAATGTAACGTCTTGTGCTTTATAGCCAGGTGTATTCGCATTTGCAATATTACTAGAAACAGTATTTCGTTTCGTCACTAAATAATTCATATAATGGCTTACATCACTCACTAAATCTGGCATACTCCACACCCTTCCTTTTTTAACTTATCATTTTGACATAATGATCCACTGATGGAAGTTTCACTTCATTATTTAATTTCCTATATGTATTTATTAAAATATTAACTATTATGTACCCTTACATATTTTATTCCATTTTTACATTGTTGTCTTTAGAAAAATACAAAAATATAAAAAAGAATACAAAAAAACTGTATACACATAGTAATCTATATACTATTTCAACATATTTACGACTAGCCGCATATTATTTTTACATTATTTAGATTACTTCTATTTTTTACAGTCATAAAATGAAACCTCAATCAGCGGAATTCTTTATTTACATGAAGGAATGGATCCCCTTTTAAAATAAGGAGGATCCGTTTCCACACTTTATAATTAATATTTACCGTAAAATGAATTTGCTTTCATTCTCCCATCATTTGTCATAATCATTTCTTCCAAAATCTTTTGCTTATCTCGAATATGCTGTGCTGCCTTAATAATGAATGGGCTTACTTCTGCCGCAACTTGTGCTCGCGTTTCTTCATCCAATGTCATCATCCAGCGATTTAACATCGCACTCTTCTCAGTAAACTCTTCATCTGACACTTGCAATTCACCAATTTCATTAAAACAGCCGACAAATGCTCGATAAATATCATTGTTCATTTTCAAGCGCTCCGCGATAACCGTCTATTAAATCTTGTAACACTTTCACAATCGCATCAATATCTTTCGCTTCACGTGTTACTTTCATCGTTTGAATTTGAACACTAATCCAATCATATAAACCATAAAGACTATCATATAAATCTTTCGTAATCTCAGGGTTTAATTGAAGCTTTAATTCTTCAAAAATACGTTCTAACTTCTCAAGAAGCGCATCTCCCTCTTGTAGTTTAAAAGTATGTAAAAGCTCTTCTAAATTACGAAACTCTACAATACATCTTTCATAAATAAAAATTGTATTTTTAATCGGATTACTCGTCATAATATCATTTTGCATATAACGTTGCCATGCTTGCATACGATCACTTCCTCAACTTTCATTAATCATCACTTTTTTGTTTTGTCATTGCTTTAATTGTTTTTAATTGGCTATCTAGCGCCGCTAATGTACTTTCTAGCTTTTGATACTTCTTCACGATTTCATCTTGTTTTTGCAAGTTTTGTGCTTCAATATCTTTAATCTTTTTATCTAAATCACTTACACGTGAATCGATGTTTTTTACTCGTTCTCCAACTACACCTTTATCACCAAATAATTTATCAAGTGGTTCTTCCATCATTTTTCCTAATCCGTTAGAACTAAAGAAAAATTGCTTCGCTGCATCCGGCTTCTCTTTTAACGCTTTCGTTAATGCTTCGTCATTAACTTCCATCGTTCCGTCTTGCTTTAATTGAATACCAAATGAGAATAAGTAATTACCATCTTGAGAAAATGTTACGACGCTATTCATCGCTTGGCGTACACTTTGCATAATAGCTTGACCTTGGAAAGCCCCGCCTTTACCAGCAAAGATATCTACTGTAGAAACAGCTTTATTATAATCTGCAACCATTTTTTTAATAACATTTGCTGCATCAGTTACGTTTGAGTCACTTACTGTAAACTTCAGTTCTATCCCTTTTGCTTTCGCCTCTGTTGTCTTTGGATCAACCTCTATTTTTTCTCCATCAGGATTTTCTACTGGCTTTTCCTCTACTTTTTGCTCAGTTACTTTTAATAATTCAATTTTCACACCAGGCAGGGCTTCAATCGTATTGGTAGAACTATTACCTTTAATACCATTAATCGTATATTCAGCATTTTGTGCTTCATTTATTATATTGCGTGCTGTACCATCCTCATTAGCCAACCCTATATCTTGAAACAGTTTAGATGTGTTGTCCTTAAAATTAATTACTCCATCTTCCCCCTCTTTTTTTGAGGTCATGAAAATTTTATTTCCAAGTGTATAAGCTGATACGCCGTAATCTCCATCATTAATTTTATTAATTAAATCTTTATATGTCATATCAGATGTTATTTTTAGTTCTTTACCACCTAGTTTTAATGTTTCATCTCTATTCAACTTTGCATCTATATCGTCAATTTTATCAGAAGCTATTTGATGACGCTGCGCAAGCTGTGTAATCGTCATATTAAAAGTTCCCGGAATAGCTCCACCATCAGCTTTGACATTAATATAACCATCTTGTGATGTTGTTACCTTTTTCTCATTTCCTTTAAAAGCCGCTAAATTTTTAAATGTTTGCGTGAAAGAACTGAATTCTGATTTTAAACTTGTATATAAAAGTTTATCTTGTGAAAGGCTATTCTTTTCATTTGTATACGGCGTTTTTCTCATATCTAACGCATTCATTTCTAATTCAACGAAGTTAGAAGTATCGATCATATTATTTCCGAGGTTCCAAATCTGTTGTCTACCGCCAATACCGGTTATTGTTCCTGCCATATTTCTCACTCCTTATTCATTACATATAGTCTAAAATACTCGTTTTACTCATCGTGCTAACCGCTTTAAGCGTCGCTTCATACGTCGCATTAATATACGCCAAGTCAGAAATTGCTACTGCTAAATCAACATCTTCAATTTCTTTACGATTTTCTTGAAGCGCTAAATTTTGCTCGCTTAAAATTGTCTTAAACGTATCTACAGTGTTCATCGTTGCTCCCACTTCTGTTGTACGATTAATAACACTATCCAAGTTTTTCTTATTTTCCGTTAAAATCGGTTGTAACGCCTTTTGATCACCATTTTGCATCGCGTCTTTCATCTTTACTAACGTTTGAATAACAGGAGTTAGTAAGTTCTCACCATTACGAAAAGCTTTAATTTCATAACCATCATTTAGCTTCCACATTACATCTTTTTCGCCACCTTGGTATGTCCCATCATCCGCAAATGGAGGTTTCTCTGCACTATCTCCACCAAAAAGATAACGACCTTGCTCTTTCGTGTTCGCTAAATATACAACTTGTTTTAAAATTTGATCGATTTCTGCACCGATTGCCTTTAATTCTTTTTCACCATTTGGTCCATTTAATGCTTGTATTGTTAATTGATCCGCTCTCGTTAAAGACTTCACAATACCTGACAATGTATTTTCCGTCTGACTTAGTACATTTTTTGAATCCGCTATATCTTTTTGCATTTGTTCAATATTCGCCAACGAATGTTGAATTGCAAATGATTTACTTGCTGCAAGTGGGTCTTCACTCATAAGAAGATTTTTCTTCCCTGAAGTTACTTGATTTCGATGATATTGTTGTTGCACATTTAAATCCATTAACTGATTCTTTGCCCAGTTTGCATTTTGAAATGTAGATACTCTCATTTCTATCTCCTCCTTATTTATTTTCAATCAATTACTATTTATCGGATAATCGAAAACAGACTATCAAACACTTCATTCATCGTAGTAATAGCTTTAGAGTTTGCTACGAAGTATTTTTGGAAAGCCATTAAATTAACCATTTCCTCTTCCATATTTACGCCTTCAATACTCATCTTTTCTTGCTGAATACCTTCTAATAAATCTCCATGAATTTTTTGATATCCATTCACTTCACTTTTATCAGATGCTACTTTAACTATGAATTGGTCTAATGCTTTTTTATATGAAAGACCATCTTTATAAACTTCATCTGTAATTCCTGCTAGTTTATTTGCTGTTTCAGCAGATATTTTCATTTTCGAAAAATCATTCGCAAATTCTGGATTTAATTTCAACTCTTTCGCATAATCTCCAACGAAGAAGTCTTTTCCCATCACTGTATTTACTTGATTTTTCACTGAACTCATTAACTCTTCAAGATTTTTCTTATAACTAGCAATCTGCCCTTTCGTATCGATTGCAGATTTTATTGCCCCACTAGTTAAAGGAATTTCCGAACCGTAAATTTCAACAGACATAGGTTCTTTCGTTTTATTTAATTGCAATGGATATGTATCTTGTCCATTTACTGTTAAAACGCCATTCATTCTAACACTTGCGATATTAGGATTCATAGATTCATAAGATACTTCTATATTGGCATACTTAGACATTTCTGTAACGATACGGTCACGTTCGTCTAAAAGTTGATTTGGCACTTGTGTACCAGCTTGTCCAATTTTTTGATTCGCTTCTGCTAAACTGTCAGCAAGACGATTAAATTCATTGACATGCGCTTCAATATCTTCTGTCGTCTGCGCTTCTACTGAATCTAAATTTTTCGCAAGTTTATTTACCTGACTTGTAAACTTCCCAGTTTCAGAAATTAGCGTATCATAATAGTTTGATTGATCTGGATTTTTTGCAACTTCTCGAAAAGCATTAAAGAATCCATCCATTAAACTAGATAGTGAGTTTTTGCCTGTCGTTCCTACCATAGACTCTACTCGTGATAAAACCGAGTTCTTATAATTATAGTAAGAGAGCTGAGATAATTGATCGTTAAACTGTTTCGTCTTCACTTCATCTGTAATTCGATCAACACCTAACGTTTGTACACCATAACCAATTCTCTGTTCTGGTGTATGACCATTGCTCGCTCCAACAGATCCGTAATTCACCATTTGGCGCACATAGCCAGGTGTATGAATGTTTGATAAGTTTTGTCTCGTCGTTTGTAATCCCATTTGGGCCGCTAACATACCCGATAACGGGGTATTATAATCAGATAATCTCATAATGCTTCACTTCCCCTTTACAATAGTTCGTTCATAAAGATTTGCGAATTATTGTTTCGTTCTAAGTTATATTCAGAAACTGAATCCACAATACTTTCTGTAGTTTTTAATAGTACGTTTAAGTAATATTGATTTTTCAAAAGAAGCATTTTTACATTTTCTTCTAATCCAATTAAGTTTTTTTGTATTTTTTCCATTTTCTCAATTTCTTCTTGAGAAAAATACGAAAATAACGCACTTACGCGAAATGATTCCACTCCCTGTTCTTTACAAAACTGAACAACCATTTCTTCAAATGATCTCGATAATTGTTTTAAACCTTCAATGTACTGCAATTGCTCTACTTGTAACTTTTGAACTGCATTTACATTTTTATTTTTTAAATTCTCATATATTTGTTCTCCAAGCGTTTGAATGTTTTCATATGCTTTTTGAATAATAACGAGCTTTTCATATAATTGTATATACATATAGCTTCCTTCCCTTTTACAAGACTAAATTTACAATTAAACCGTGGATTTCTCCAATTTGATTTAACATTTCTAAATGTCCTGTTTTTGTATTAATTAAGTTCATAACATCTTCTAACTCATTCAATCCCATTTCCGCCTGCTTTACAATCGTCATTTTCTGTGAATAGCCATAACGCGGATGACGAGACATGACATCTTTATATTGCAATACATTATCAACGTAAAAATTCAAAAATGATTTTACTGTATTTTTGTATTCCATTACGTTATCAAGTGTTAATTCCATTTCGATTTTTTCTTTAATTTCTCCAATATTATCAACAAACGCTTCCATTTGTTCTAACAACTTATCTTTTTTCGGATCTGCATGCAAATTATCCGAAAATGCAAGTCCAGTCCTGACATTTGCTTCTTTCGGCATTTGAGTAGCAGGCGGTATATGCGATAAGATTGGATTATGCGAGATTGAACGCAGCATATATATCACCTATTTATTTTTTTATTTCTTCCAAAAGTTAATCGTAAAATCTAGTTATTTATAATTATACTCTGAACACTAATATTTTGCAGTTATTTTTTATAGAAGATATGTTACAATTTAGCATGAGGTGGCACAATTCTATGAATATTTTTCTTTGTGGTTCAAATCAATTAACAGCATTAGATCAAGAAGAAATTAAAAAATTTTTAACTGACTATGCTCACAAACATAAAATTTACATATTATGTTATAAATCTATTGAAAATGAGGTACTTCGTTTTTTCGTTGAAAACGAAAGGCTCGCTCAAAATTTATGCCTTTACACGCTCCAACCGTTACAAGCAGTAACAGATGAATTCCAAGAAATCGTAGATTATTTAAAATCACACGGAGCCGAGTATGTTGCTTTTGATCATCCTTCCGACTCTATTTATCGATCTGATTATATGTTTTTTGTGAAACAAATTATTGAAGATACCGATTTAGTTCTCTGTTTTTATAACGGAGACAAACATACATCTGTCATTCCCGTTGACATTGCAAAAGAAGCTGGGATTGATGCTGTCATTTATGATTTACCAGGTTTACATGAAAAACAAATGAAAAAAAGCTTTGAACAAAAAATTCGTATGATGTAAAGGGGGCGGCACAATATCGTTATTGTGCCCATTGTAAATATGATAATTGAACAAGATTATGATCATTTTATCACGAGTTTTAAACAACAATTCAATATGGATATCGCTTCGTATAAACAAGATAGGATGCGCCGTAGAATCGATGCTTTTATTTCAAGAAAAGGCTTTGAAAACTATACTACATTTTTAAGTACTTTACGTGTTGATCAAAACTTATTTTTAAGTTTTATTGACTATATTACAATTAACGTTTCAGAGTTTTTTAGAAATAAAGAACGTTGGCAAACGTTAGAATCGAAAGCACTGCCAAAATTACTCGAACAAAATAACGGAAAATTAAAAGTATGGAGTGCTGCTTGCGCTGCTGGTGAAGAACCATATACACTCTCTTTAATTTTATCGAAACATCTCTCTCCATTTCGCTATGAAATACTAGCAACGGATCTTGATTTTCATATTTTAGAGAGTGCAAAACGTGGTCAATATACGGAACGTTCTTTGAAAGAATTACCTAGCGATTTGAAAGAACGTCATTTCACAAAAGAAGATGATATATATTCATTACATCAAAATATTAAGCAACACGTCACGTTTAAACAGCATGACCTATTAATGCAATCGTTCGATACAAATTACGATTTAATTGTTTGTCGTAATGTAATGATCTATTTCACAGAAGAAGCAAGAGTCAAGCTGTATGAAAAGTTTAGCCGTTCTTTACGAAAAGGCGGTGTGCTATTTGTCGGTAGCACAGAGCAAATTTTAACACCTGAACGATTCAATCTTCAGCGTTTTGATACATTCTTTTATGAAAAAATATAGAAAAAAGCAGGATTATTGCACCCTGCTTTTTTGTATTTATTTACTAAAATCATAACAAAGAATTGCGTGATTCCGTTCATTTTTTATATAACTCGAATTAAAATAATACAAGCAACCCATATAAAGAGAAAAAGAAACGTCATAGACCATTTATGTTCTTGCACCGTTTGTTTCAATGCCTGTGATAATTGTGTCATATTCATTTCTGCAAGTGCTCTCCATACACTTGTATCCCGCTCTTTAGCTGTGCGATCCGTGACGCTAATTAAAATGGTTTCGTTAGACAATTTCGTGATATACGCAGTAATAACCGTTACCATTAAATTTATATTTCCTTCTGACGAGTCACTCTCCACGCTAGAGATGAGTGCACTTACATCTAATAACGGAATGTGTACCTTTCTACCAAATGATAGTTGTACTTCAGCGAAATCATACGATCCATCTAATAAAGGCAGTTCTTTTATATGCGCCTGTTTCACAAGCCCTTGTAAGCTTCTCATTACTTGTTCAAATATTTTATCTGTTTGCTTTCCTTCTCCAGATAATGTATGTAACTTTTTAAAGAGTTGTAATACTGTATCCATCTCTTTAGAAAGCATTTCCTTCATAACCTTTCCATCACCTAAACTCGCAAGTAAAATCCCTATTTCGTTATTTTTCGAAATAATTTTAGACTGTCCAGTAAACACTAGATTACTATACTTTCGTTCTTTCTGGATTTCATGTTCTGAAATAGCTGCAGGCTGTTTTAATGGTTGTAGCGTCTTATTTTCAATTGTCGTACGTTTAATTTCCATTTAAGCGCCTCCACTATGATGAAATAATTAGCCCCATTCTTTATTGCTCTTTAAAACTAAAAATAGTACGAATAAACCTGACATAATAGCAAATACATTAGAAGCTTGTATTCCTTGCTCACTTTTAGCTTCTTTCTTATCTGCTAACTCTTCCTTTTTCTCTTTCTTTTTCGAAATGACTTGATTGTTATTTTTATTATCTTTATCTTTTTGAGCCGTCGCTTTATTTACTTCCTTGTTGTCTGTGAGAGGCTCTTTTATAACATAAGTAATTCTTTCTTTCTCTTTCAATGGTTCTTTTATAAGATCGTTTATTTTCTCGTCTTGCTTCGGAATTTGAACAACTGGCTGTTTTTCTTCCTGAAGCGGGATTTCTACTTTCGTGTCTTCCTGCTTCTCAGTTTCTTTCTTATCTTCTAGTTTATTTTCTAATTTATCTTCTTTCTCTCGTTCTTCTGTCTTTTTATCCTCTTCTGTTTTTTGCTCCAAAACAGAAACGACATACTCACTTTCTTCAACCAGTTTATTTCCAGCCGCATCTACTACCTCTACAAGTAGCTCGTATGTCCCATTTGATAGTGCATCCGTTATTTCAAATACTTTTTGCCATTCCATGTCGCGCTTATTGTAATCTAATAAAAATGTAATCTCTTTATTGTCTTTTCCTTTTAATGTAACACGAACTTCTTTCACAACCGATTCCACGTCTGCCGCCTTCACTCTTACACGTATAGAATCGCCTCGTTTTCGTTCGATTACATTCTCCTTCGCCTCGTCAATAGTGACTTTATGCAACTTCGGCATCTCTTTATCTATTGTTGGCGTTTCATTATTTATACGAATAAGTGGGACTTTCACTTCATTTTCTATCAGCTCTTCTTTCTCATTTTCTTTAAAACTTTGAATAAGCTGAAGGTTCCAATCACCTTGCAAATCAAAAATCCCGACCTTATAGTTAGCAATCCATCGCTTCGTCTCTTCTTCATAGTCAAAAGGTATCATTCTTTCTTGCTCATACAGATTACTGTTTTTTGGCAAACGCAACATACCTTTTATACTTTGAATATTTGTCTCTTTTGGCTCTACAATAATCCGTATTTCTTCGCCAACTTTTAATTCTCGCTTATTTATTGTAATAATCCCTTGATCCGTCTCTATCTTTTTTTCGGTTTCTTGCTCATTCTTTACTTCTTGTTGTTCCTCTTTATCTTGCTTTATTTCCACTTGTTCTGGCTGTTCTTGAACTTCCTTATTCTCTTCTTGTACATCCACTTCATTTATATTTTGTTCTGGCACATTTTGCTCTTCCGCCTGACTTTGCAGTGGGAAGAGCAAGCACACATGTATGCATAGCCAGCAAATTAGAAAAAACTTTACGCTTTTCATCTACTATTTCAACGCCTTATAGTGATTTTGTCACTTTTACTCCGAAAAATCCATCTACATTTACAAGTTCACCATACGCCACCAATACATCATTTACATAAATTCGAATTGGTTCATCAATATCTTCATCTAATACAACGGCTTCATTTTCTTGTAAACTTAATATATCTTGAATCGTTTTCACTGTACTTCCAAATACAAATTTCACATTCATTTCTACATTTTGTAGAATAGATGTATCCATATACACTGGCTCAATTTGTTTCACTTCTTTAAATTCAATAGGTTGTACAACAGGTTCTACAACCTCTTCTTCCATTTCTTCCTCTGCAATCTCTTCTTCTGCTTCCACCATTGGATATAGCAGTCGTCTTACCATTTCTTTCGCTTCTGAAATCGGTAAAATTTGATACATTTTCGATTGAAGCAAGTCGCCAATTTCAAGGTTGAACGTAATTTGAACGAGTTCATCCACTTCCATTGACTCTCCCAAATATTCCATTTCTTCTTTTAACGTGACAAATTTGACATCTGGCGGCGTCATGTCCATCTTCTCTTTAAACATTTCTGACATCGCTGTTGCCGCATGCCCCATCATTTGGTTCATGATTTCTTTAATACCGCTCAGCTCTAATTCACTAAGCTCTTTCTCTGGATCAATCTCTCCTGTTCCCATCATCATTAAATCTACCATTGTCAAAGCAACATCTTTCGTAAATACGAATACGTTCTCATTCTTTAAACCTTCAACAAAATCGACATTTAAAATCACAAAGGGAACCGGTACACCGTCATAATGACGCACATTAATCGCTTCTACATTGGGTGTACTAATCGTAACCGGCTGATTTAAAAGCGTTGATAATACCGTTGAGGCTGAACCGATGGAAATGTTGGCAATTTCCCCAAGTACATCTTTCTCCTCTTGCGTTAACTGCTCTTTTTCAACATGTTCTTCTACAATCTCGGCTTCCGCTACTTCTGCTGACTCGTCTTGCTCTTCTACGCCACCAGATAATTGTAGTAATTTATTTATCATTTGTTTCGCATGTTCAACTGAAACAATTTGTACAAGTTTAGAGTTTACAAGATTATCTATTTTAAGGTCAAACGACACTTTCACAATCGTGTTATTTCCAGTTATTCCAGATATTTTCTCCATCTCTTCTAATAACTTTACAACTTTAATTGTCGGCGGTGACATGTCTACTGTATCTTGGAAGAATTCCGACATAGACGTCGCTGCGAATCCCATCATCTGGTTCATCGCTTCTTGTACAGCACTTAGCTCTAATTCGCCAAGTTCTTTTCCCTCTTCCACTTCACCTGTCCCCATCATCATTAAATCAGCAATAGATAAAGCAACATCTTGCTGAAGGACAAGTAGATTTTCCATATCTAATCCTTTTGTAAAATGAATATTTAATACAACATGAGGAACCTCAACATCGCTTGTATCGTATAAATCCACTAACTCTACATGAGGAGCAGTTATACTTACTTGCCTATTTAAAATCGTTGATAATACTGTCGAAGCAGAGCCAAATGATATATTTGCAATTTCGCCAAGAATATCACATTCTTGAGGCGTTAAAAGCTCCTTTTCTTTTTCTAGCACAATTGTGCTCGTATCCCCTTTTGTGTGTTGCTCAGGCATTTTCCCTGCCTCCTCATTTTTGTTTTTCTATTAAATGAATACACTCATTACATTTTAACAAATTTATTACGTAAATCGTGAACATGTATTTATTTCCTGTTATATATATTAGTATGTAATTAACCAAAAAGCTCCCCAATTGTATACAAGTGGGGAGCTTTCCTTCATTCCTATTATAAACCTTCTGGGTTTAAAATGAGGACCACTCGTCCATCGCCGAGAATCGTCGCGCCAGAGAAATAGTTCGAACTCTCTGCAAAGAAATCGCCTAATGACTTTAAGACAATTTCTCTTTGGCCGATAATTGTGTTTACAATAAGTCCATAGCTACGATGTGTATTACGAATAATTAACACAGGAACCATTTGACTTTCATATGATTCAAATGCCTCATCTACTGATTTTTCACCAAATACAGTACTCAAATGCTTCACTTCAATAATTTGATCACGATAGTTTAACACGTCTTTTCCTTGTAAGGTTTGGATGTCTTCTCTCTTAATACGAATCGCTTCAACAATGTTACCAAGAGGTAGAGCATAACGTTTATCATTCGTTTGAACAAGCATAGATTGAATAATGGACAAAGTTAATGGAAGTTCAATTCTAAATGTACTTCCCTTTCCTTCTTCTGAATCAATAATTAAATGTCCACCTAAACTATGGATTGTATGTTTTACAACATCTAATCCAACCCCGCGCCCTGAAAGATCCGATACTACTTCTGCTGTACTAAATCCTGGTTGGAAAATGAGATCAAACACTTCACGATCCGTTAATTTATTTGCCTCAGATTCTGTTACAACACCATTTTTAATCGCTTTTTCTAATACTTTCCCTTTATGAATTCCATTTCCATCATCCGTAATTTGAATTACGACATGATTTCCACTATGGAACGCTTCTAATTTAATTGTACCCGTCTCATTTTTCCCTGCATCACGACGTTTTTCAACAGTCTCAATACCATGATCAATTGCATTACGAATTAAATGAACGAGTGGATCACCGATTTCATCAATAACAATTTTATCAACTTCTGTATCTTCACCCGTAATTTGCAAATCGATTTTCTTCCCTAAATCTTTCGCTAACATACGCACCATACGCGGGAAACGATTAAAGACTGTTTCAATCGGCACCATACGCATGTTTAGAAGTACATTTTGAATATCTTTTGAAATATCGCCTAATCGATTTAAATGCTCAATTAATTCTTTGTTTTGAATTGCTTGTGCCAATTCATCTATGCGACCACGCTCAATTACACTCTCTTCAAACATGTTCATTAATCGTTCAATTTTCTCTAGCTGCACACGAATGGAACGATTCTCACCTTTAGCATTTTTCGTTTTTGCAGTGCTTTTAGTTGGCGTAGCACTTGCAGGTTGCTTCGCTGTCTCAATAGGTGCTTCCACCTGCGCAACTACAGACGACTGTATCATTTCTTCTACTCGCGTAGTTTCTTGCATAGCAACCATCGAATCTACTTCCTGTAATGATTCTCCTTGTTTCACTACTACTTTCTCAATTTCAGAAACGTGAAGCACTACCTGTTTCACTTCTTCTTCACTACGATCCGTATTCATAAATACTGTAAACTCAAAACCGAAAGCATCCGCTTCGATTTCTTCAATACTAGGAACCGTTTTTTGTATATCGCCTATATTTTGCAGTGCTTCAATACACATAATGGCACGTACTGCTTTTAAAATAGCTTGCTGTTCAACGGTTATATGCACTTCATGCGAAACTGCATCATCATTGTTTATAGACTCTTGCTCTACATGTTCCATAGAAGTTTCTACATTTCCGTTCAATAACGCTTCTAATTTTTGCTTCGTTGAGACTACATCAATATTACCCATTCCGCCTTGCTGCACATCTGCAACCATTTTCTCTAAATTATCAATGCATTCAAAAATGACATCAATAATATCCGCATGTACTACTATATTCCCATGACGAATTTCATCTAAAACGTTTTCCATTTTATGCGTTAAATCCGCCATTTCCGTAAATTCCATACTCGCAGACATACCTTTGAACGTATGAGCTGAGCGGAATATTTCTCCCACTACATCCATATCTGTAGGATTCTGCTCTAAAATTAGCACATTTTCATTTAGCGACTGTAAATGTTCTTCCGACTCTTCAAAAAATATATTTAATAGATCTGTTTGCATTTTCATCCCCTACCTGTCTAACAAACATTTCATTTATGTATAACAATTTAGTGTTTTAAAATGAGAAAAAAGAGGCCACACATCTATCCGTTATCACTGTTTTGATTCCTTGTGGCCCCCCTTTTATATTAGCTATTTGCTACTTTTGTTAAAGCTTCGATTACGCGATCTGCTTGGAATGGCTTTACAATAAAGTCTTTTGCCCCGCCCTTAATTGCATCTAATACCATACCTTGTTGTCCCATTGCTGAACAAATAACAACCTTTGCACTTGAATCAATTTTCATAATTTCTTTTAATGCTTCAAGTCCGTCCATTTCTGGCATAGTAATATCTAATGTTACAATATCAGGTTGAAGTTCTTTATATTTTTGAATTGCCTCCACTCCATTTTCCGCTTCTCCGATTACTTCAAATTCAGAATTACTTTTTAATAAGTTTTTAATCATTGTTCGCATGAACATCGCATCATCTACAACTAAAATTTTATGTGCCATTCTTTTTGATTCTCTCCTTCTATGTATAAATATATCTTAATATTTCACCTTATCATTCTCACTCATTATACAAAATAAAACGATAAAATTTAATATTTTTTTAAAAGAATTTCTTCATTTTAGTATTTTATTACTAAAATACTAAAATACTATTCTTTAATGTAAATGACAACGCGACGGTTTTTCTCCCAATTTTGCGGTGAATCATTCGGTACAACTGGCTTTGTGTCTGCATATCCTACCGCAGCTAACCTTTTATCATCCACATTATACACTTCAATTAAATGGTGGATCATATTAGCTGCTCGTGCTGAAGATAATTCCCAATTAGAAGGGAACTTTTCATTATGGATCGGTCTACTATCTGTATGCCCCTCCACAACAATTGAGTTTGGTACGGATTGAAAAAATCCGACTAATTTGCTAATAATTTCTTTTGCTTCAGGCTTAACGTTCGCATCACCTGTATCAAATATTAAATTATCTACTATAACAACGCTTACCCCTGTATCTTCTCGATATACATTCACTTGACTAATACCGTTATTATCTACATATGCTTTTAACTTTTTGTACAAGTCGTCCATTCGCTTTTTTGAGACCGTTTTTTCATCATTTTTTTCATGTGAAATATCTGGTATAGTATTTTCCATTACTTTTGCATCAACTTGCTCCGTATCACTAAACTTTTCAAGCATCTTTGACAATTTTACTGCATCCTGCTTTGAAGTAGCAACTAGTAATACAAAGAAAGTTAATAATAACATCGTTAAATCTGTAAAAGTCGTCATCCAACGAGGCGATCCCTTTTGCGGTCGTTTTATCATCACCATACCACTCCTTGCAATATTAGGCTGCTCGTTTTACTTTTTTTATCTTTGTTTCGTATACATACGTATCGAGTTTTAACTTTAATTTAGACGGAATTTGTCCACGATACAATTCTGAAATTGCTTCAATAACAAACTTCTTCTCTGTATATAAATCTTCAATACCACGATACACTTTTTCAGCAAGAGGGATTGCAATCATATTTGCAAGTACTGATCCATACAATGTCGTTAACATCGCAACTGCCATCCCTGTACCAATTTGCGATGTGTCTTGCAAGTTTTGAAGCATAATGATAAGACCAATTAAAGTCCCTATCATACCCCAAGCCGGAGCGAAATCGCCAATTTTATCTAATAATACTGCCCCTTTTCTTAATTCATACACTTCCGTTTCAACATCTTTCATTAACACTTCTTTTAATTCATCTTCATCGTAACCACTTAACATTAATCGAATTCCTTTTTGAATAAAAGGATTGTCCACCTGCTCTCCATCAACCTCTAAAGAAAGTAAACCGTGTTTTTTAGATTTTTTTGAAAAATCAACAAACAAATCCGTTAACTGTTCTAAATCTTCTTCTTTTCTATGTAAAACAGTAAAAATACTTTTCGTATATTTTTTTATTTCTCCAAATCGATATGCCACAACAATTGTCGCAGTTGTTCCCCCTATGACAATTAAAATAGATGAAACATCTAAAAAGTTTTTAAAAGCTTTTATTCCGCCTCCACCAAGCATAATTGCCGCTATCACTATAGCAAAACCTACTAAAATGCCAAATGGGCTAGAAATGTCAAACTTCCTTTTTTTTCTTTCTGGTCTAGCAAATCCTTGATTTTCGTCTCCCATATTCCTGCCCTTTCCTTTTCATTTTTATAAAACATTTTTTTATTTTAATAATGCGTTTTCACATATAATGTTTATTATACGCCCATCATCCATTTATCGCAATATACTCATAAAATTGACACATTTCATTTCCATATTAGAATTATAGTATGGAAATATGAGGAGGATCACGATGGAACATAACATTTTACAAGTCATTGCACTAGCAGAAAAACTAAAATATGAAATGCGACATAGCTGGCTTTCTAACGGACGTCAAGAAAGCGTTGCTGAACATACGTGGCGCATGTCTCTAATGGCCATTTTAGTTGAACCTTATTTAGATCAAAAAGTAAATATTGAAAAATTACTTAAAATGGTTATTATTCACGATCTAGTCGAAGCAGAAGCTGGTGATATTCCTGCTTTTGATACAATGAATAGTCATGAATTACAATTACAAAAACAAATAAATGAACAAGAAGCAATTTCAAATATTAAACGAACATTAAAAGGTTCTCTCGGCGAGGAATTATATGATTTATGGATGGAGTTTGAAGCGAAAGAAACGTACGAAGCAAAAGTTGCTAACGCACTTGATAAGCTTGAGGTAAAAATTCAGCATAACGAAGCTGATATTGATACGTGGCTGCCAATTGAGCATAAAATGACATTCCAAGTAGCAAAGCATACAAACTTTGATTCTTTCCTATCTAAATTACAAAAAATCATTGAGCAAGATGGTGAAAAAAAATTATTAGCTGCCGGCATTGACGTTGAAGCTTGCAAGCAATAATGAAATAAGACACTCATTACGAGTGTCTTATTTCATTATTGTTGATATAGCCTGCTTGTAAATAAGTTGTTGTTTTCCATCCACTAACATTAAAACGGTAAATTTGTCTATTGCAACAACTTCTCCTACTATTCTAACGCCACTCTTTAAAAAAATTGTAACAATACCTTTTTCTTCTTTTATTTGTTTATATAGCTCTTCTTGTAAATGTTCCAAATCCATCTCTCTCCTTTTTTTGTAAAATATCTTAATATAAAAAACTATAAATTCTTTATTTATGTACTTTATCTTTTACATTCATAAACTTATTAATAAGTATATCTAAATCTCGGCTAAATAACAAAACTTTATCATGATCCAATCCATGTCTAGCAACAAGTTGAATTAGCTCTTTCTTTTTGTTTTCTATTTTATTTTTTAATTGTCCCATCTCCATCTCTTCACTAAAACTCCCTTTTCCCATAATATTACTTGTAAAATTATAGTACAAATCCTCTCATAAAAAAATATAAAAATGGTTTTTTTTACAATTTTTATATTTTTTTATGAACAAATCGCGATTTCTTCACATACACCTAGCTCCATATACAATCAAAATGACCATACAGGCATTTATCTAATTACAAAAGAGACTGGCTCCTTTTCCATACGAAAAACATACTGTATACAGTAGTCCATGAATTATATAGATTAACTTACTCAAAAGGAGGAAAACATATGAGTTATGGTGGAAGTTGCGCTGGTTTCGGCGGTGGATTTGCTTTGCTTATCGTACTATTCATCCTTCTAATCATCATCGGATGTAGCTGTTGGGGTGGCGGCGGATACGGATACTAATATATCCTATCCTTAACAAATGAACGAAAAACTATAAGAAAACAGCTCATATTTGAGCTGTTTTTTCATACTTTCGTATGAAGTTATGTCCCTCCTTTTTCTGATTTCAACTCATAAAAAAACGTTTACTATGAAATAAGAAATATTTTTACTTAGGAGGATTACAATGATTAAAGGTCTTTACGAAGCACATTTACCCGTCCGCAACTTAGAGGTATCAATATCTTTTTATGAATCACTTGGACTGAAATTATATAAAAGAGGAGATGATATTGCTTTCTTTTGGATTAAGGAAAATGAAAGTTGGCTCGGTCTTTGGGAAGGTACAGAATACAAAGTAAATTATCATCCCTCTTTACGACACATCGCCTTTCAAGTAAGCTTACATGATTTAGAACATGCGATACATTGGCTAAACCAAAAAGGCATTTCAGCACGAAAAGACTTTGGAATGGAGCCAATTGAACCGATTGTTTTTCCAGAATTAGCACATGCCGCCGTATACTTTAACGACCCTGACGGAAATAGTTTAGAATTGATTGCACAGTTACCTGTTGGACTTCCTACAGGGGAGAAAGTGTATTTAAGTGAGTGGAAAAAACAAGTTCAAGCATCATTATTACATAAAGATTAATCTTTTATGTCAGTTTCTTATTCCACGCTTCTTAAAACAAATACTAACTTCAAAAAACTATTTTATGGGCAAACATTAAGTGTGCTTGGAGATTGGTTTCATACAGTAGCTTTATTAACATTCGTCTATAGCATAACGGAATCTCCGTTTATGATCGCACTCACCTTTATAAGTAAAGGTTTACCACAACTCCTTCTTAGTCCATTCATAGGCGGAATTGTAGACCTTTTTTCTAAAAAGAATATTATGATTTTTACCGATATTACACGGGGAATTCTAGTCCTTACATACTTATTCGCCAGCTATAAAATTGAAATTATTTTCATTACTAATATATATTTATCTGTACTTTCTTGCTTATTTGAGCCGGCTAAACAAGCAACCTTAAAAAACATCGTACATCAAAATCATTTCGTAACTGCTAACTCTCTTTCTAGTACAATAAATGGTTTTATGTCTATTATGGGGGCCTCTCTAGGCGGGATTATTGCACAACCTTTACATATTGAATTCGCTTTTTTAGTAAATAGCCTATCATACTTTATTTCGGCCTATTTTATTTATAATATGAGTGTTCCCTCTTATGATACTTGTAAGAAGAAAAAAGCATTTTTTACTGATATAAAAGATGGTTACACATACATATTACAAACAAAAATCATTTTAATATTAATTCTTGTAGGCATTTCATGGGGGCTTATTGGAGGTGCTTATCAGCTACTTCTAACAATCTATGCCGAAAAAATTTTCCACACGAACATTGGGATTTTATATATGGTTCAAGGGGCTGGGCTTATGATAGGAAGCCTTCTCGTTAATCTTTATATATCCAGCAATAAAGAAAAAATGAAAAAAGCATTTGGTTGGGCCTACTTCCTACAAGGCTTTTTCTTTCTTGGATTCATTCTATCCGATCAACTTATTTTCGGTATCATTACATTACTCTGTATGCGCATAGCAGGAGGAATCATCGTTCCACTTGATACGACATTACTTCAAACTTACACGCGTGAAAATATGATTGGTAAAGTTTTCTCCTTTCATTACTCTATTTATAGCTCACTTATACAGTTATCTATGCTCATGACAGGATGGTTATTAGAAATCCTTTCTCCTCAAATAATTGGTAGTTTTCTAGCTACATGTTGTATTTTTGTTAGTTTTATATGGCTGTTCTTGTATTATCGCGGGAAACTTAATGAAGAATCTACTATTACTTAATAGCATGTTTATGTACATGCTATTTTTATTTATGTCGAAATATAAAGGAAAAAGACGATTTATTTTCCTTACGTTCTAATTTTTTAGAATGTACAATAAATTTAGATTATAAGAAAGGGGATGCCATAATGTTTGACGATAGACTTACTATTTCAGCTGAACAGCAGAAGCTCATTTCCAACGCAACTCGTATTCAAATTCTTCACCTTTTAAAAGACGAAGCACTCACTGCAAAACAAGTAGCTACTAAACTAAACAAATCTACTGGTAGCGTACATTATCACGTTCAAATTTTATATGATGGAGGGTTACTTGAATTAGTAGACACGAAGGAAAAACGAGGGATTATTGAAAAATATTACAAGGCAAAATCTGCTCATTTCTATATTGAAGAAAGTGGCACAGAGGGAACGAATACAGGTAGTCATATTGTTTCTCATTTATTTTTAACTCCAGAGGAATTACAACAGCTTACTTGGGAGGTTACACAAGTTTTATTACGCTGGGAAAACAAAACCGCTCGTCAATCAAACTCTGAAGAGGAATACGCTATTTCCTGCAGGATAAAAAAACAATGAAAGAAAGGTCCAGCTGCTCATGAAAAATAAATTATTATTATTGTCGGGAACAGGAATTTCTCGTTTAGGTGATTTTATGTATCTCATCGCCCTAAACGTAATGGTTTTACATAGCACAAACTCCCCTGCTGCTGTAGCAGGATTATGGATTGTCGGTCCAATTGCGACCGTTGTTACAAAAATTTGGTCTGGTAGCATAGTAGATCGATTAAACAAACGGTCCATTATGCTTATCACAGATATCATTCGAGCAGTTCTCATTGGCTGCGTTCCACTATTTGATTCTATTTGGGCCATTTATATTTTTATCTTTTTAACTCGTATCGCTACATCATTTTTCGATCCAGCTTCATTTTCTTATAAAACAATGCTTATACCTGCTGAAGAACGCGCTCAATTCAACGCTTGGAGTAGCTTTTGTACAAGCGGGGCTTTTATTATCGGTCCAGCTCTTGCTGGAATACTTCTCACCACGCACTCAGCATCCTTTGTAATTTACTGCAACTCACTTTCCTTTCTACTTTCTACTATTCTCATTTATTTCTTACCTAATATTACGTTACAAACAAAGCAAAGCGAAGAAGTTGCAAATACTTTCGTACAAACATTACGAAGTGATTGGAAACAAGTTTTTTCATTCGCTCGAACTGAAACGTACATTATTCTCATATTCGTTTTATTTCAAGCGACTATGCTTGTCGCTATGGCACTTGATTCACAAGAAGTTGTTTTTACAAGACAAGTACTGTTTTTAACCGATATAGAATACAGTATGCTTGTTAGTATAACTGGCGCTGCTTACGTTTCCGGTTCATTTCTTGTCTCTCTCTTTTCCAAACGTTTACCAATTCAATATTGTATCGGATTAGGGACAATTTTCACAGCAATAGGCTATGTAATTTTCGCCTTTTCAAATTCATTTATCGTCGCGGCAGGCGGTTTCATTTTACTTGGCATTTCTTCATCATTTGCTGGTACTGGCTTTTTTACATTTTATCAAAATAACATCCCGGTTCATATGATAGGACGTATCGATAGCGTATTTGATTCCATAAAAAGTTTTATCCAAATCTTTTTCATTTTAGCAATTGGAGCATCGGCACAATTTCTTTCCGTTCAAATGACTGTAATAAGTAGCGCATTACTCATTCTTTTCCTTTCCTGTTTATTAGCAATCCGAGTAATGACTCCTTCACGTGAAAAATATTTTAAGGCTACAGGATCATCATTGGAATATTAATTGCAACATATAAAGCGGCTACTTTGCCGCTTTTTTCCCCGTATGAAAGGCCAGTAAGCCTCCACTGATTAAAGTATCACTTTATGTTAAAATATGTATTGGATCTGATTATGTAGGAGGGCTATTTTGGAGATTATATTCACTTTCATATGTATTATATTAGTAGCTTCTATTTTACAAACAAGTACAGGTTTTGGCTTTTCTATTATGGCAACACCTTTCTTACTCATGTTATTTCTACCACAGGAAGCTATACAAATAAATATCATTTTATCATTCATTATTTCCATATCACTCATTTGGAAAATAAGAATGGACATTGATTGTATTCTACTGAAAAGATTAATTTTCGGCAGTATAGTTGGTGTTCCTTTTGGTATTATCATTTTCACTTCTATTAACATCAACACATTTAAATTAGCAATTAGCATCCTACTCTTACTATTAACTTTGATGCTAATCTGTAACTTTAAGATTCAATCAACAAAATCTAGAGATTTCATAGTTGGCGGATTATCCGGTCTTTTAACGACAAGTATCGGTATGCCAGGACCACCCCTGTTACTGTACTTTACAGGAACTGATACAAAAAAAGAGAAGCTGAGAGCAACTACTTTAGCTTTTTATCTATTTATATATTTCATTAGCCTACTAACGCAAATACTCTTTACTGGCACAAACAAGACAATTTGGGAATCAAGTTTTTACGCTATTCCAATCGTATTTCTAGGTTTGTATATAGGTCAAATTATTTTCAAATGGCTTAATCAACGGATTTTTAAAATATTTACGTACATCCTTTTAAGTTGCACGGGCATATATCTTCTTATTGAAAGTTTGCATTCGTTATAGAAGGTGCTTTAGTATGTGTCATAACGGCGGATAAGTTTTCAATATTTTTAAACGTGATAACAATAAAAAGCGGCTATTATGCCGCTTTTTATTTTCAAATTAAATATTTTAAAACTAGAAGCCCACCCATCGCTATTACAAACACATTGAAAACAATCAGCCAACTTTTTTCAAACTCTTTATATCTCTCTTCTTTCACCCCGCGTTGTTTTAGCTTCTCAATTACAGTTTTCAATTCTTGCTCATGCTCGGTACTTCCTAATTGTATATAGTTATTATCTATAGTAATTCCATATACATTCTTCATTTTTTTATGTCGCGAAACTGCTTGAATTGAGCTTATTAGCACATTGTACTCATTTATTTTTTTGAAATAACAATCTAACGATTTAATTCGTAATCTTGTATTTGTTAAAACAATGTAATAATAAAAAGTAGCACCTGCAGTTATTATACTTGGGATAACTTTAGAATTCACAAGGCTCCCCTCTTCCACTAATATTTCACATTCAATTTCTTCTCCTTCTTGTAACTCTTTCCGAACTGATTCTTCCAACATTTGCACCGTTAATTTCTTCAATAATTCTCCGTTTTTCACATAATACTTATCTATATTGATAGACTCATTTGCTTCTTTCTCTAAACGTGTAATCTCTTCCTCTGAATATTGGAGCTCATTTAACATAGATAATAATCTTTTATCCATATTACACACTCCCTTTCCACAGTTTTTGAATTTTTTTCTTCCCACGAGAAATTCGATTGTATATGTAATCCACCGTTACTTTTAATTCTTTCGCAATATCATCAATGGAATATCCATCAATATACCTCTTTAAAAAGATATATCGATCTTTCTTATTTAAATCTTGAACTATTTCCATAATCTCTTCTTCTTTTTCTATTTCATATCTATCATGAATACCTGTATCTATTTCTACGTTTTTATCAATTTTATTCTCTTTACATACTTTCTTTTTATATTCCAGTGCCTTTAATTTAGTAATACCAATCATCCAAGATTTTAAGTTGCCCTTTTCTGTATCAAAATGGTCGATATGAAACCAAATAACAGTAAATACATCGTTATAACAATCATCCACATATTGTTTTTCAATAGGGGTACTTAACGATTTATGAATAATGTACAAAATTAATTTTCCATATTGATCAATCACTTCTTTCAAAGCATCTTGATCGCGTTTTTTCATAGCTATAATTAAATCCACTTCAGAATTGAAAATCATAAGCATCTTCCTTCCTCAATTCCCCTTTAGCAGCTGCCTTTACTTACTATTGGCATTTCATTCTCATTTTCTATCACTTTTGTAAAAAATTATTAATTTTTATTTCTATGTATATGATAACAAACAAAATACCTAAGTTCAGAAAGTAGTATCTACATTCTGAACTTAGGTATTAACAATTAAATTATTCACTTATACTAACGTTTCATCACAAAGCTCTGTTACATTTTTAAAGTATTGCAAGTTCTCCTTCGCTTCAGCTTCATTAAATAAATTGAGTTGCTTCATTATTTCAGTAGCAAATTCAACGTACGCAGACCCTACCGCTGTTATTATTTTTCCATCAACCGTTACATCTTTGTTTTGTTTATATTCCCATTCATGTAAATGAGCTAATTGTTTTTCATCTGATGTTAATGATGTTGAGAATTTCTTCTTATTCAGCACCCCTGCTGCATGTAATAAAGATGTTCCGGCACAAATACCCGCTATCCATTTATTTTGCTTATGTAATTTGTTCACGATAGATAACAATTGTTCATTTTCTAAATGACCAAAAATATGTCCGCCTGGTACGATAAACACTTCATAGTCCTCTATTTTAATTTGCTCAATAGAGACATGTGGTTGACACAAAAAACCGCCTTCTCCTGTAACTGTTTTTCCGTCTACAGTTGCTGTTATTATTTCAAATTGCTTACTTATCAAAAATAAACTCGCTATATTCACTTCAAATTCTGCAAATCCATCAAATAAAAAGATTAAAGCTTTTTTCATATTATCTCCTCCCCCTATACTTATTCGAAGACAATTATATTTCTCCTCCAAAAAAGGCAAACCTGCATCACAGGTTTGCCTCTTTGCTCTCTTTGCTCACTTCTTATTAAATCCTTTTTCACTTAAAAACTCTTTCATATGCATTCTTTTTTCTTTAGACATAAATGAACTCATTGATTCCGTCCATGTTACGTTTTTTTGATTTGATGATCTTTCTTTATAATACGCGCTCATCGTTTCGTCGTATTCGTTTAATAATTCATCATATTTCTTTTCATCATATCCATTTTCATGAAGGATTGCTGCTATCGGTAAACGTGGTTTCACTCCGTGATCTTCATCTGGTACACCGACTGTCATTCCGAATACAGGATATACTTTATCTGGTAAATGAAGCAATTCGCTCACTTCTCCCGGATTATTACGAATACCACCAATATAACAAATACCATATCCTAACGATTCTGCTGCTAACGCTAAGTTTTGCGCAAAGAGTGAAGCATCTACCGTTGCTACGATAAAGTCTTCTACTCCTTCATGCTTTATCTCTGTACCATGTTTTTCACATGCCATTTCAAGTCGTTTTAAATCTGCACAACAAACAAAGAATGCTGCGCAATCTTTCACATGACGATTTCCGGATAACTCTGCTAGTTTCGCCTTTAAGTCTTGATCGGTTACATATATAACAGAGTAAGCCTGTACAAAATGCGAGGAAGCAGCATGCTGCGCAGCTTGCACCATTCTTTCTACTACATCTTTCGGAATAGATTCTTCTTTATATTTACGAACTGAAACGTGTTGCTCCATTTTATGTATCATCTCATTCATGAAAATCACTCCTTTTTTCTCTTCCTAATGAAAAATTAACATATCTTTTCCAATATTCACAACTTATAAGCACAAAAAGAGCAATTCTTTTTGAATTGCTCTTTTTAAAAGATCTATTAATACGGTAAATGAAATTATATCGTCGATTTTTTCAATATATCAACGATTCCCTGCACTATATCGACGATTTTTCAAATATATCGTCGATTCGACAAAGAATATCGACTTACCGACAAATAACGACAAACTCACTCCGAATTATTCCTTATCTTATTACGCTGTTTTCAACACTTTAACACCTTTTACGATATTCCAAATGAAGTAATAAATCCCTACAAGAATGAATACTGCATATGTGATCATGATCCCAATTCCAGCACCATCAGATTGATTGAATCCTAAACCGTATATTCCTGATATCGCTATCCCTCCGAATAAAATTGCATATGGGAAAATATGTGACCAAAATGCTTTTTTCGCGTGATATTTCACTTCATCCTCTGCAACGAAGTACACGATAATTGGTAATAAAAATGGGGCAAAAAAGATACTAAAGTAACATAGTGAAGATAATATATTATTTCCTTTCATCCGATTCACCTCTAAATAGTTTTTGTTATCTTCATTATGTCAGGAATCCATTCTAGAAACTATCGCTTTACCTTTCATTAAGATGACATATTTGTAAGATTCCCCTCAAAAAATCCCGCCTAGAATGCTAGGCGGAATCACTTCCACTATATTCGATTCATAAACCAATATTGCGTAATGGCTAAATATTCACGTATATTCGATGGAATGACAATTCGCTTTGGTGTTTCGGCCGGAAGACCTTCTAATTGTAAACCTTGCTTAGCTGCTATTTTTTTCGCTCTAAACATGTGGAAATCGTTTGTTACGATCATTCCTTTTTTCATATTGTCCGGAATTAAAGGTTTTGAGAATTTAATATTTTCATCTGTACTCGTTGACTTATCTTCCATGATAATGCGGTCTTCTGCAATTTTTAGTTTCATTAATCCATTTTTCATTGCTAATGCTTCTGAAATATCTTCCCCTTTTCCTTTTCCTCCAGACACAATAGCAATTGCTTTCTCATGTGCTTTCAAATACTCAGCTGCTTTATCAATACGATATTGCAATGAGTACGATGGTTTCGTTCCGTTTACTTTCGAGCCTAAAACAATGATATAATCAGCTTCATAGGTCGCATTCATGTGCCCATGCTTATAGATGTTATATTGTAAAAATCCCACATAAACGGCGCAAACCATTATAATTCCTATCATATACTTCATTATTTTTTTCTTTTTCATATCTATATACTCCTATGTTCTTTGCTTCTTTCATGATAATATCCATTTATTTGTTTGTATACAGACAAATTCCAATTCAACCTAATTTATCCTCTAGAAAGTAATATTTATATTTCTTTCGGGAACAGTAAGTACAACTTTGCACGAAGGAGTGTCTCTATTGCTTCTCTTTTTATGTAACGTATCGTTCTTTTTTATTTTATTTTTACTATCACTTAAGATGCTCGGTAAATCAGCTTTAGCACAACTAACTCCTCATGATTTTGGTGCGATTATCTTTTTATCTTATTTAGCTTTTCAAGCCATACCAGTCTCTGGTGCTTTGCAAGCTTTTCTCGGTATGGTTGTTATTACATGTTTGCATTTAATCCTTACAAAATTAAGTCTATTCAACAAACTAAATCATTTTATTCTCGGGCACCCGATTATTTTAATTAAACATGGTGATATTATTTTTGAGAACTTACAAAAAAGTAGGTATCCCATTGCTGAATTACTTTCTAATCTTCGCGTCGCAGGATACCCAAGTGTTCATGAAATTGAATACGCTATTTTAGAAGCGAATGGAGCCATTAGCATTTTACCAAAGCGTGAACTTGTACCATTAACTCCGAAAGATTTGAATATAGATGTTAAGTATGCTGGATTACCAATTGCCCTTATCGTTGATTCACAAATTCAATACGATAACTTAAAGTTAATTCATAAGGACGAAAAGTGGTTATATAAAGAATTAAAAGAAAAAGGAATTACAAACATTAAAAACGTTGCCTTTGCGTCTGTTCAAGAAACAGATGGATCTTTTGCTATCAGTTTAAAAAAATAAAAAATCCCCTTACTTTTGAAGTGAACCCGAATAGTGGTACATGAAAAAAACACCTCCTGAATTCGCATACTAAGTATGCAAATTCAATGGAGGTGTTTTTCGTTTGAAGACAAGAGTTCATTACCCAGAAGAAACAAAGTGGAAAGTGATTGAA
>WPCI01475173.1_pt1 | contig 90045 bp, 81 predicted proteins | sample 5399871 | NCBI WGS metagenome assembly WPCI01 (sample SAMN12869469, study PRJNA574797) | sludge metagenome | isolation source: wastewater treatment of pH7 | place: China:Beijing | collected 2019-05-20 | reverse complement strand
GCCTGGATCATCACACTCGCTTTTGTTCTGGCAGTGGTCAGCGAGCTGGTGGGACGTGGCCTGCACTACGAAGGCCTCTACCACGTCGGACTCAACACCACCCAATACCTCCTGGGACACTAACCACCCAACGCGTCCCCCACTCAATCGGGGCAGTAACACGGTGTAGTTTCCGTGTTACTGCCCCGATTGAGTGTCCGCATATGGAAGATCAATACGCGACGCCCCGGTGCCAGAGCAACTCGGGGCCGGGTCCATTACTGATACCCGGAGGCATGACCCTCAACTCGGGGCCGCCCTCAAAAGAGCCGCCCCCGACCTCGCTCCACCGCGTTCTACCGCCGCTCCCCAAGGCGCATCCAACCATCCTTGCGCACGCGAGCCAACATGGTTCCCCCGCGCACCGTCATGAAGAGCACTGCGTAGGACGCCCACAACAGGATGAGGCCAGTCTTTCCTTGTCCCCAATACATGACGGCAAGAGCTGCAGGAGCGAAGGTGGCCAGTGACGCGAGCATGTACCACGCCAAGCGACCGGTATCACCGGCACCGATGAGGACGCCGTCGAGCATGTAGGCAACCGCCGCGATCGGAAGCGCAATCGCGGCAATCCAGAGAGAATACGTTGCCAGCATGCGCACGGCCGGATCCTGTGACATCAACGTGGGGATGAACCAGCTCAACGCGAACAGAGCGACCCCCAGAAAACCGCCGTAAAGGAATCCGCGATTGAGACAGCGGGACAGTACTGTCCGCACCCGTTCGCGGCTGCCGGAGCCGAGGCCCTGCCCCACGAGAATCTGGGCGGCTGTAGCCAATGCATCAAGTCCGTAGGCCGCGAAGTTCCAGATCGTCATCGTGATTTGATTGGAGGCAAGGGCCTGCGTTCCGAGCCCGGTGGCTGCGGCGATCTGCAGCAGAATTGCGGCCCGCAAGGAGAGTGTACGGACAATCAGCGGCCCGGCATCGCGCAGAGAACGCAGCACGCCGCCGCCCGAGGGCAGCAATGACGCCCCAACCCTGCGAGCGCTCTTCAGAACGACGTATCCGAGCCAGAGCCCCATGAAGGTCTGGGCAATGGCTGTGCCGGCACCAGCCCCAAAGATTCCGAGTCCGGCAGGATAGATCAAGAGGTAATTCAGCGGGATGTTCACCAGCGCACCGGCGGTTGCCGCGTACAAGGGCGTTCTCGTGTCACCCATGCCTCGCAACGCGCCAGTCGCGGCAAGCACGAGGAGCATTCCGGGCAGTCCGAACGACGACGACCGCAGGTAACGAACAGATTCCTCCAGTACGTCTGCCTCGGGCCCGAATAGGCCCAGGAACGGTCTCGCGACCAGGATGAGGACGCCTGCCAATATCACGCCGAGGCCGACCGCGAGCCACATGCCGTCGATGCCTTGGCCTAGGGCCTCTCTCTTCTTTCCTGCACCGAAGAGGCGAGCGGTTGCCGCCGTCGTCGCATACGCGAGAAAGATGCACAGGCCAACGAGGGTGGTGAGAACCGTGGAGGCCAGAGCCAGACCGGCAAGAGAAACCGTGCCGAGGTGCCCTACCATGGCGGAATCGACAGCGATGAGTAGTGGCTCCGCGAGGAGGGAACCAAGGGAGGGCAGTGCCAACCTACGAATGTCCCGGTCAATGGCAGCACGGCTGAAATGCGGGCTCTTCTGCTTCTCCTCGTTCACCCAACCAGACTAGTGGGCCGTTTGTGGGGGTTGGGCGTCGAGTCCATCACAGCTGTCCGCGTCTTGTTGCAGGCCCCGCATACTACGAGATTGGGCTGAGGATTTCCATGCTTTAATGGGGCTGTCATATCCAGTGCCTGGTTCGCTCTGGGCGTGTTCACACGCCGTTCCCTCAACCTAAAGTTGAGGTGGGAGAAAACTAATACATCTACTTTTCCACCTTGTGAGGAAGAGACTTATCCCCAGCTGGGGATAAGTCTGGGGACGGAATGACGCCAATATCCCGAGGCTTATCCCCAGATGTGCACAACTTGATGGGATGGGGTGAATAAAAGCCTGTGGTTTTCCACGAGACGACCCCACCTTTTCCACATTCCGCACGGCGTGTATCCACAGAACGAATATTCGGACGATTTGCAATGTATCGATCTGTTGGTATCCTGCCGTGACTCTCGGCGCTCGTGAGAGGGTGATCTTGGTGTGTGGGGAGGGTTGGTAATTGTGCAAGTTTTCCACACTGGCCGGGGTATTGAATACGCGCGAATTTGTGCTGTTGTGTGCCATTCCGAATGCACTGATACAGTTGGTCGGCAGGAGAGGGAGTGGTGTTGATGACGGCGGTGAGTGAAGGCGCTTTGGGCGGTTCGTCCTTTGAGCGAACCCCGCCACAGAACATTGACGCCGAGATGTCGGTACTTGGGGGCATGTTGCTCTCGAAGGACGCCATCGCGGACGTCATCGAGATTCTGCAGGCCGCCGACTTCTACCGCCCGGCCCACACCACGATCTACAACGTGATCATGGAGCTCTTCGGCAAGGGGGAACCAGCGGATGCCGTGACCGTCGGCGCAGAGCTCAAGAAGATTGGCCAACTCGACCGCATTGGCGGGCTTCCTTATTTACACACTCTTGTGTCGACCGTTCCCACAGCGGCAAATGCCGGATACTACGCCCACATTGTGCGGGAACAGTCCCAACTGCGTTCGTTGGTCGAGGTGGGAACTCGTATTGTCCAGCTTGGTTACACCACGGACGGCGCCGACGTCGACGGCCTCATCAACATGGCCCAATCAGAGGTCTACGCCATCACCGAACAGCGTGAGAGAAACGAGTACGCCACGCTGGAGGAGATCGTCCCGGTTCTTTACGAGGAGCTGGAGGCCAACGAGAATCGTGATGGAGGACTGCAGGGCGTCTCCACGGGCTTCATGGAGTTGGATGCCAAACTCAATGGCCTGCGACCGGGCCAGATGATCATTGTTGCGGCCCGACCGGGTGCCGGAAAATCGACGCTTGCCATGGACTTCTGCCGGGCGGCTTCCATCAAGCACAACATGCCTTCGGCCTACTTCTCTCTGGAAATGAGTCGTACCGAGCTTTCCATGCGCCTTCTCGCCGCTGAATCCCGAGTGTTCCTTGACCGCATGATCAAGGGTGAAATGGAAACCGAGGACTGGCAGCGCATCGCATCCACACTCGATCGAATCTCTGCGGCCCCCTTCATCGTTGATGATTCCCCGAACCTTACCCTCAGTGAGATTCGGGCCAAGAGTCGACGGATGAAGCAGCAGCACGACATCCAGCTCATCGTTATCGACTACCTGCAGCTGCTGACCTCGGGCAGCAAGTCCGTGGAGTCGCGCCAGCAGGAAGTCTCCGATTTTTCTCGTTCCATCAAGTTGTTGGCCAAGGAGCTGGAGGTTCCGATCATCGCGGTCGCCCAGCTCAACCGTGATCCGGAAAAGCGCAACGACAAGAAACCCATGGTGTCCGATCTCCGTGAATCCGGCTCGCTGGAGCAGGACGCCGACGTCGTCCTACTCATCCACCGCGATGAGATGTACAACCAGGACTCGGAGAAGGCCGGCATGGCCGAGGTCATCATCGGCAAACAGCGTTCGGGACCCACGGGGATCGTCGAGCTCGCATTCCAAGGGCACTTCGCGCGCTTCGCGGAGATCGCACAGTAGAGAACAGCCGGTCATCCGGGTCCGCGTTGGTTTCATGCGAGAGGGCGAGGTTCCTTCAGGTGTGTGCTCCGACGTAGCTGCATCATGAGGCTCATCTTGGTTGTCTCCCATTCCTCCCATATCTGTCGGTAGCTCAGGCGTAGGGAGTCATATCCGATCATTCTTGCCATGAGATCTCGGTGTCGATCGTTGTCATGACTTTTCTTTGAGGAGTGAAAAGCTGCACCGTCGCATTCAATGATGAGGCTCTTTCCCACGAGGAGATCGACACGTCCGACCCCTGCCAGCCACACTTGCGGCTGCACCTTGATTTGGTGCGTCTGAAGAAACAACCGCACGCGTGTCTCCGAGCCGGATTCGGCTTTGTCCAGATGCTTACGCACGGACGAACCTCGAGTCAGGCGGCTCTTCAACAAGGCACCGACCTCTTCGGGGGTCACCCTGTTTTGCTGAAGTGCCGACTCAATGACGATCAATGCGCTTTCCGTGCTGTGATGGCGCACCACGTGATCCAAGCAGTCCAGCAGTGGCCACAATGCCCCTTTTGGCTGGGGTTTGCCCGAACGATGTATCAGGACGCCCTGTTTGTCCGGAAGCTTGAGTCCGGCCCGATGGACCACGTGAAGCCCGTGGCCTGATGGAACCCACAGTCCGTAGAACGAACATCCAGACAGACACCCCAGGCGGGCACGGAGCTTCAATGCGAGAAGGACATCTTGGTGAGCGAGGCCATTTGTGTACCACCCATGAGTGACTCGCTTGAGCCGGCCCTCGGCCAAGGCGCGTTCCACGTCGCCACGCCTCGCTCCACTGGCGAGGAGCTGCGAGTAGGAGAAGACACCCGGGACATTCATGTCTCCGAGTATCGTGCAGAGCGTGAGGGAAGGGTCCTTGTCCGCCTTCGACTGTGGATGAGCGGCCTTGTCCACAGCCGGCGGAGCACTGTTCAATACTGGGTGGCTGTGGTGGCTGTGGTGGCTGTGGTAGGGAGGTCGAATCTTTGACGCCCTGAGCGCTTCAAGCCCGGAGTTCTGTTTTTCATGTACTCCCCTGCGAGCTCTCACGGTTGTGAAAAGCCCTGGGTGGGGTGGCGATGACACCTTGTTCCGTTTCTGCCATGACCACCGCTCGAAGTGTTGAGCCTGAAGTGTTGAGCCTGAAGTGCTGCCGTTGCACGAATTACCGCTACCACTACCGTCTGACGTACTGCGGTGGTGGTGTCGAAAGCAGGGCGCAGCGCCGTCTCTTCGAGGGCGAAATTGTGGTTGGCACCCTCGGTTCGGAGGTTCGGATATTGGAGGCTCCTCGCCTACGGGAAGGTTCCCGCATATCTGTACGTATGCTGTGATGCCCGCTGTATATGGGAAGGGCGCAAGACATACGTACAGATATGCGCTTGACTCTCGCTGCTGGTTGGTCCCGTCCTCCACTGAGTGGTTGAGGACGGGGTTTGGTCGCTGTGGACCGTCCGGCGCGATGATTGTGCGATCGGTGCGGATGTCATGGGAATCAATGGAAGTGGCCGATCTGCCGGTTCCGTTGGTGGTCCGGATATTCGATTGACCGGGTCCGTCTGGCGGTTCGCCGTGTCTCTCACGGGATCCGGTTACGGCGTTCAATGCACCTTGAAGGCGGTTGCATTTGCATATCTGTACGTATGCTGTGATGCCCGCTGTATATGGGAAGGGCGCAAGACATACGTACAGTTATGCGGTCCCTCCGCTCGGTCTGATGGGCTCCGTGTCCTTTGGTGGTCTGGCTGCAGTTCTTCGTGGAGAGGATGCTCCCCACTCGGCCCCGGAACTCCGGATGCGAGCCATTGCCGCTGGACAACGATCAGATCCGGGCAACCTTCTGACATGACATCCGGCTGCGCGGCGCGACTTGTCAACGAAGGCATCACTCTCCAGTAGGGCACTCGGTGACTTGCCTGCGCGAGTTTCGGCCGGTGACCAGACGAGGACATGCTCCAAGGTTTGTGATGCTTGCTGCCATACGATGGCGCGGATCCTCCGCATCTTGCTGCCACACCGTGGCGCGGATCCTCTACATAAGGAAAGCTTCGGCGAACAATGCGTCATCTTTTCTCACTTTCGGCCAAGCCCATCCTCTTGAAAGGAACGCTCTGGAACTGAGGTGGATCAGAGCCGCTTCGTGGTTCGCGCAGCTACACCGTGAGGAGGGCAATTGCTCCTGTGAGGGGAATTACCGATGACGCACTTGTTCTTCTCCGACGAAAAGAGCATATTGAATACCCGGAGTATTGAATACCTTGGGTATCGAGTGAGGTGGGGAGAGAACGTGACAGAGGAGCGCACGGTGACTGCAAGGCCCAAACGTGAAGATGTGCGGCAGGCAATTGTCGAGGCCGGGGTCAAGGTGTTTGAGGCGGAGGGCTATGACAAGGCCAGTATCTCGCGGATCGCTGCGGAAGCTGGCTTCACGAAGGGAGCGGTCTACTCGAACTTTGGTTCCAAGCCGGAGCTTTTCACCGCTGTCGTTACCCATCACCTCAACACTGAACGCGGCGGCATCATGCAAGTGGTCTTGAATGGCCTCGATGAGGCGTGCAGTACCGAAGTACTGATCGAAAACCTGAGCCTTCAGCTCGCTCGTGCGCTACAGGATCTTGTTCCGTGGCAGATTGCCCTTGACCAGTTCAGGAGCCTGGCTCAGCGAGACAAGGAAATTGCCGCGGTCTACCGCGAACTGAGTCACGCACGAATTGAGACGGTGGTAGACATGTGCGCCAGCCATCCGGTCGCCAAGGATATCCTCACCGAACGACTTGAAATCTTTGCCACCGCCCTGCTCTCCCTCGTGAATGTGCTCTGCCTTGAGCTCGCAGCGCAGATCAGTGATGGGCGGGACGAGCGTCGCGTGGCGATGAACGCCGAGATTCTGCGTAGTGCGTTGAAGGGAATGATTCGATGAGAGGGGCAAGAGTGAGGCGAAGCGAGCGACGCGTCGTTCAGGCCGACCCGAGGCAGAACCACGCGGACACCAAGCAGAATCACGTCAAGCCACAACGGGAGCACGCGGACACCAAGCAGAACCGAGCTGACCCGCAGCAGCCCCACGCGGATCCGAAGCGAAACCATTCGGAAGAGAAGGCTCGGACGCCCATCATTCGGGCGCGCAACCTGATGGCCGCAGGCCCGATGGGAACCATCTTTGGCCCAGTTGACCTGGATCTCTACCCGGGAGACCTCTGCCTCGTCAACGGAGTGGAAGGCTCGGGAAAATCGGCCTTCCTCATGACTCTGGCCAGCCGCTTCCGCGGTGTCACCGGCTCACTCGAGATCAATGGACTGGATGCGCTCGCGGACCCATATGGGACCATGCAGGACACGGCCGTTGCTCGACTGGGCAACTACGTCGCGCCCGAGGATCGCCTGACGGTCGAGGAGTCGATCTCCGAGCGGGCATACCTTGATGGAATCCCGCTCGCTCAGGCTGAACGCCGCGCCTGCGCGATTGAGGAGCTGCTTGGCTACCGCGTGGAGCGTGGTGTGGAGATGGAAAGTCTTGATCCAGTTGCACGTGCGGTCATCTCGGTCGCGCTGGTCATGCTGCGCCCGGCCAGCGTCATAGTGATCGACGACGTCGACTTGCGGGTGCCGTACACGCACCAACCATTGATGTACGAGCTCCTCGCCAAACTGACCCAGCTCGACGGGTCGGCCATTGTCGCCTCGGCAATAGACGGTGGCTCCGTCCCGAAGGGAACCGTGCGCGTCCGTTTGGCATCACGCCGATCGACCTACGTGCATTCGGCGGTTGATGATGCTGTGGCGGCGGTCGCAGTCGTCGAAGACGATCCGCAGTCCGTGGACGATCCGATCCTGTCCGAGGACCCGGATGAGGTCGTCGTGGGTCGGGTCGGAGAAGACGGGTCCATGGTGTCCGATCCGGGTCTGCTTGGCGAGAGCGCCAAAAGGAGCCCAGATGGCACCACAACCGAGTTTGTGCCTGCGGGGCTGGGGGCATCCGGACCCGTGGAGAAAGACGGAAGGCCCGCGAAGCCAGATTCCAAACATACGACGTCAAGCTCCAAACACGCGGTGACCGCCGCCTCGGGCAGTGAGAACGAGAAGGCTACGGGCAGTGAGGACAAGGAAACAGAAGGGGAGGAAGCGAAGTGAACGTCCAACCAGCTTCTCGATTGTTGCGCTATGAATTTCGACGCTTCAAGGGGCGCTCACGCATCGCACTGATCTTCATTCTGCTCATCCCGATCCTCTACGGCGGTATCTATCTGCACGCCAACTGGGATTTGTACAGCCACATCGATTCCATCAAGGTGGCGGTGGTCAACCACGACGAACCCACAGAGTTCCAGGGCCGTGAGATTTCGGGCGGGGATCTCTTCGAAGAAGCGCTTCATGACAATCCGACCTTTGATTGGCAGTTCCTCGGACAAGACGATGCCAAGGCGCAGGAAGGACTGTCCAACGGCGACTATTTCATGGTGATCGAGGTGCCACAGGACTTCTCCAGGAATCTGGTGAGCGCCGGATCCTTCCAGCCGAAGCGCGCCACGATCACGTTGCATCGTGATGATGCCAACGGTTTCATTATCGGCACCCTGACCGGCAAGGCGGAGGATGCGCTGTCCAAGACCCTCGACGCCACGATCTCTGAAGCGTACTTCAAGGCGCTCTTCGTCAACATTGATGGAATGAAGGGCAAGCTCAACGAGGCTGCCGACGGCTCGCAGCAGCTGGATACCGGGTTGGCGCAGGCCGCGGACGGTGTCAAGCAGCTCAATGACGCCGTCACCAACGTCGATGCCTCCGGACTGCAGGACAAACTGGACTCGGTCAATGCGGGAGTGACCGACGTGGACAACGGGGTGCAGGAACTCATGGATGCGGCCGGAACGATGCGTCAAGGAATGGGGGAGATGACCGGAATCGGTGCAACCATTTCCAATGGCGCCGCCAACGTGAAGAATGCCTTGGCACCCGTCACCGACTTCTTCGAGAATCGCTTGCCCATGTTGCAGGGTGACGCCGTCCAACTGGCCGAGCTCAACGCTTCTCTGGTGGGCGGGGCCGACGGCGGCCTCGTGGTCGATCTGGGTGGGAATCTCTCGGCTGCGTCGTCATCTGCGGGCAACCTGCTCGCCAATCACCCCGAACTCGCTGACGATCCAGACTACAAGAGTCTGGTGAACGAACTGTCCGTGGCCGCCGATCTTCATACGGATGTACAGGGCAAGCTCAATGCACAGGCCACGCTGACGGCAGGTTTGAAGGTCAATTTGGATCCGACGCTGCTTCAAGCTTCGGCCAATGCTGCGAAGGCCGCGTCTGACACTCTGGACAAGGCCGCAGCGACCCTCACCTCCGGATCCGGCAAGGTCAGTGATGGGTTGAACAAGGTCGACACCGCGATGACCACCCTGAACAGTGGCATCGGGACACTACGAGGTGCCACCTCGGACTTCATGAGTGAAGCGCCGCAGCTGGTCAATGGCGTACTACAGCTGACCAATGCCATCGGACAGCTCAACACGGCGATGCCTCAGCTCTCCGACGGAGCCCACACACTGGCGACTGGCTTGGCCGACGGTGTCAAGCAGATTCCGTCTCTGAGTGATGATCAGCAGAACTCGCTGTCCTCTGTCATGTCGTCGCCGGTGGACATCGAGCAGAACGTCTCCCATGATGCCCAGTTCTACGGCCGTGGCCTTGCGCCGATGTTCTTCTCCATCGCGCTGTGGATCGCCTGTGTCTCCATCTTCTTGGTTGTTCGTACCATTTCGGGCCGGGCGCTGACGGGCCGGGCCTCTGCGCTACGAACCGCCTTCTTCGGATATGGGCCGGTGGCTGTGGTGGCCATCCTTGGTTCCCTGATCATGGGCTTCGGTGTATGGCTGCTGCTTGGTCTCGATCCGGTACATCCCTGGCTCTTCACGCTGTTGCTGATCGTCGCGGCGCTTTCCTTCAGTGCGCTGGCATACGTGGTGCGGCTGGTGTTCGGTTCTCCCCAGACGGCGGTGTTCCTGGTGGCGCTGATTCTACAGCTGCCGGCCAGCGGTGGAACCTTCCCCGTGGCCATGCTGACGCCGTTCTATCAGGCAATCGCGGTTGTTTCTCCGCTGCGGTACTCCGTTGACGCATTCCGTGTGGTGATCTCGGGAGGAAACTTGGCGGTGTTCTGGGGAAGCACCGCGGTTTTGGCCGGAATACTGGTGGTTTCGCTGCTCCTGATCTGGAGGTTGGTGCACCGGCGCAAGGTCTTTGCCATGCGCGACCTGCATCCTCCGATGGTCACGTCCAACACCACGGCGGACTACGCATTCTCGGTAAGACCGCGGTGAAGCCCGCTGGAACGTATCTGAGACCCGGTGGATCGGTTCTGAGACCCGGTGGATCGGTTCTGCGAGAACCCGGGATCACCTGAGAATGTGCCGAGATCTACAGTTAGTGCACGAACTCCATGATTGGCCCGCGAACTCTACAGTTACACGTGCGACTTCGTACGCCAACGGTAGAGTTCGATGCCTCACCGATGCCTCACCGATGCCTCGGCCTGCCTACCTACCGGCCTGCTCGAGGAGTCTCGCTCTAGGCAGGCACGAGTGGTGCGCGCAACGGCCAGGGAGCGCCGTCCAGCACAAGCTGGTGCGCGCGCCGGGTGGGGCGGTGGATGATGATCGGCGCCAGGAGGTTGGCCGTTGGCCCCGAGGTTGCATCGGCGGGATGGATCACCACGAGAACCGCCAGATCCGCCACGCCCGCAGCCAGGCCCTGTACCGACTCCTCGGGTACCCGGCGCACAGACTCCTCGGGCGCCTCGCCCGCCAATTCGGCGATCACATCCGGCGGAATGCCGGGACTGTAGTCGAGGAAGTAGTCCCCCGGGTTGAGCAGGAACAACCGAGGTGTGCTGCCAGCCGGCGCGCCGTCAATCGCGAGTGTGTAGAGGTCGTCCGTCCCCTCAACCAAGGAGAGCACGAACTCGGTGTGATCACCCAGACCCAATAGGGGGGTGATGAAGGACAGCGGCCCGGAGAGAGGGGCACTGATTGCCCCGCTGCCCTCCGCGGTGGGCATTTCGTTCATCGCAGATGATCCAGCAGGGAGGGCTGGAGCACGCGCGCCGTGGAGGCGAGAGCGATCTGGTATGCCGTCTCCAGAGTGCTGAGTTCGATGAGCGCAGTAGGGGTGTCGATCTCCTCGACATCCTGGAGCTGGCCTGCAAGGGTCACCGAACGATCGAGGATGGCTTCCTTCGCCTCGGTGGCCTGATTCACCCGAGATCCCACTCGGCCAGCCTCCTGCAACACTCGCGATGAGATCGCGTCGATCTGCGGAACGTACCCACTGATGTCCAAGCCGGCGCGAAGATCCTGGGCGATCTGGTCCATGAGCGCGAACACGGAATTCGCGCCCTCTCCGAATACGTGGGCACCGTCCGAATCAATGCGAAGGCTTGTGGCATCGGCTACGCGCCGCTCCACCGATGACCCGGGGAATCCCGTGTGAGCGTAGACCTTCTCACCTGTCACCGGATCCTCACTCACCATGAATGCCGCTTCTGCAGATGAGGTACCTGCGAAAACGAAGCGTCCGTTGTAGCTGGTGTTGGCCAGCCCCACCAGCGCCTCGCCAATCGCCTCGATCTCATTCGCGATCGCGTCGCGTTGATTCTCGCCCATTGCGCCGGTATTGGCACCCTGGAGGACGAGGGTACGAGCCTGGGTCAGTCTGGACGACACCGTCGTGAGGGTGTCGTCGATGGTGACCAACCAGGAAATCGCATTGTTGACGTTGCGTCCGTACTGGGTGTCGGCACGCTGCTGCGAACGAATCCGCATGATGTCGACGCTGCCCGCAGGGTCGTCGGAGGGCCGATTGACACGCTTTCCGGAGGCCAACTGCTCGTGCAGAGTTGCCTGAGCGGATAGTCGCTTGTTCAGGTGATGGAGCGAGCCCGACTGAATTGAAGATTGAGTAACGCGTCCGATCATGTCTTACCTTCCCACCACACCGGTGCGGTTGATCAGTACATCGAGCATCTGGTCGATGGTGGTCATGAGCCGTGCGGATGCTTCGTATCCTCGCTGGTACATGAGCAGATTCATGGTTTCTTCGTCCGAGTTGACCCCGGTTCCGGCCTGCAGATCCTGCACCGCGCGGGTCCAGGTGACCTCGGATGCCACGGCACGGTCGACGGCGGCACCCGCCCGAGTTCCGATTTCGGACACGGTGCGTCCCCACAGATCACTTGCCGATGTCAGCTGCGAGATCGCATCGCCAATGGAGGAATCGAGCGGGCCCTGCCCGGGAGCGGCTGTTGCCACCTGATCCGCGTGGGCGACGATGACGCGTAGGTCCAGTACTGCGTTGCCGGAGTAGTCGGAGGGGAAGTCTGTGAAGAAGGCGCCGCCTGGCTGTTGCGGATCTCCGAAGGTCAGTGCATCCTTGTGCAGGGCGTTGACGGACGAGGCAATGTCCAGCGCCAGCTTGTTGTAGTTGTCTGCAAGCGTTGCCAGTGGGCCGCCGTTCTCCGCCGGGGCGAGGGCGGCGAGAATTCCGGAGAGTTCGCCCCCCGTGGCATCGACGCTTCGCGCGTTGTCGGACCACACCAGATGGATGGGGTGTGCATCGACGTTTGAGATCTGGGTGGTTCCCGCGAGCGCGATTTTCGAGACCGTGGTCCCACGTACCAGTGCGTTGCCACCCACCATGATGTCGAGTGTGCCGTCCTCGCGCTGGCGTGCCTCGCCTCCCACCAGCTCCGCCAATGAGGTGGCCAGTTGAGCTCGCTGGTCAATGAGATCGTTCGGGCTACCGCCGGATGCCGTGATGCTGCGGATCTGGGCATTGAGGTTGGCCAGGGCTTCCGCTGTGGTGTTGACGTTGGTGACACGAGCGTCAGCCTGCTGGCGCAGGGTGTCCCACTGGGTGCGGACGCTGGTGTAGTCGTTCTGCATCCGGCTCACCAAGGCGTTCGCCTTCTCGAGCAGGACGGAACGGGCGGTGCTGGAGTTCCTGGCATCGTTGCCTACGTCGGACCATGAGGTGAAGAAATCCTGAAGTTGGGCGGAGAGCCCTCCTTTGCCCGGTTCCTGCAGGACGGTTTCCATGCGCGTCCACGCCGTGGCCAATGTGCTGAGGTGGCTTGAAGCCGCTGCTTCCTGGCGCACGCGAGTCTCCAGGAACAGGTCGCCCAGACGCTCGAAGGAACCGACTTGCACGCCCCCGGACCGTGCACCGGCGCCATGCAGGCCAACCATGGAGCTGCCTTCGATGGCGTGCAAGGTGGCGCGTTGGCGGGTGTAGCCAGGCGTGTTGACGTTGGCCATGTTCTGGCCGGTGATTTCGAGGGCCTGCCTCTGTGCGATGAGGCCCGAGAGGGCGGTATTGAGACCGGGAAAACTACTCACAGCTTCCTCACAGGGATGTATCGATGATGTGGGAGCCGGTTGGATAACCGGTGCCACCGTGCTTGTCATAGGTGCGGGCATCTTCCCGCAGGATCGCGAGTGTCTCTTGCGTCGCCTGATAATTGGCTGCGAGGGTGTCGCGGTTCCGTTTGCTGATGTCGCCGATCTCACTGGCCAGTTCGAGGAGAGCGGCGCGATGTTCGCCGAGCAGTTCATCCCAGGGGGCGGGTGCGGACGCCGCAATTTCGTGCAGCGAGGCGTCGGGTTCAAGGCCGAGCGAGCGGGCGGCTTCCTCGGCTTCCATGGAACGCTCCAGGTCGGTCAGACGGATGTTCTCCAAAGCCTCTTCGACTTCGCGAACCGCCAGTGAGATTCGCGAAGTGAGTCCGGCCTGAAGGATGAGTTCCTGTACCTCAAGTCGGTATCGAAGCATCTCCAACAGGTCACGCTCGCGCCACAGCACCGTTGAGTATGCGCGTAATGCCATCGTGTTATCCCACAATCCGACTGAACTTTTGTCCCAAGTCTTGTGTTCTCGGGGGCGTAGCAGTTCCATGTCTAGTTGATCGGCCGTTGCATCCCAAAACTGAGACATCTCGATGATGAGCAATGGGATGCCGGCTTCGAATTGGACAATCTGTAGTCAAAATCTCTTCTCTTGTATGCAAGATACAACGTGTGCCTGTATGCACCATGGGTGCCACGTGCAGTTATGTCACTTTTGAACGACTCGACGTAATGGGCCGACTGGGCTGGGAAGTTGAGTCTGAAGCCTACGTTAGGGCCATCTGGGCAAATTTGGCAAATACCCTGGGAGGTTTTTTAGCTTGAGAAGCACGTATACCTATGGGACCATGGTCCCGAGTAAGTAGCTCGGCACCCCATGTAACGTGGCGGATTGAGCAGGTGGCGGTATCGCCTGACAACTCTTCGTTCGGGGTTGACGGCCACATCTCCAATGCCATTACTTACCGCGTGTTTCCCCCATGCTGAGTGATCGTGTGAGAAAGGTGTGTCCGTGACTACTGATCCCTTCTCGAACGATTTCATCGAGCAGAACCGCCTTGTTGTGGAGCATTTGCCGGTTATCGGCTACCACGTGAGTGAAGTCCTTCGTCGCGTGCCTGCCCACGTCGATCGTGAAGAACTCGCATCTGCGGGCGCGGAAGCTCTGGTGCGTGCCGCACGCGCGTTCGATCCGGCGCTGGGTGTCCCGTTTGCCCGTTATGCGGCCACTCGTATTCGCGGCGCACTCATTGACGAGTTGCGATCAATGGACTGGATTTCCCGTGGGGCTCGCACTCGTGTGCGTGCCTATTCGGACATGATGGACCGACTCGGTGGAGTTCTGGGGCGCAAACCTTCCGAGGAGGAAGTGGCGGAGGCGCTCGGTGTGGGTATCGCCGAGGTTCGGGCCGCACGCGAGGATTCTCAGCGCCGTACTGTGAGCTTGGATGAAGAACCTTTGCTCTATGAGAACATCGGCAGTGAGACAGTCGGGCCGGAGGAGCACCTTTTGGCATCCGAGCGGCTCGGATACATCGATGCTGCGGTGGATGCCCTTCCCGAGAAGCTGCGCGCGGTCATCGTGGCTCTCTATCGGCAGGACGTTCCGGTGAAGGACTTGGCCGAGCAGATGGGAGTCACCCAGTCACGCATCAGCCAGTTGCGCACTCAAGCCTTGGACATGATGCGCGACGCCGTCAACGCGGCGCTCTCGCCCGAACTGGCGCCCGCTCCGGAGCCCAATCCCGGTGTGGCGATGCGCCGTCGCCTTGCCTACTACGAGGCCGTTGCAGAATCGGCCTCGGAACGTTCACGCAAGACCAGACCACAGATGGTTCCCGAGGCTGCGCCACGAGTCACTCCCAAAGCCGCTCCATTGATGGCTTCCGAGGCTGCGCCACAGGTGGCTCAGTAGCCACCTCTCAACGCCTCCCAAGGCCATGTTGACCGCGTTTGTTCTGCCACCGTGCGGAAACTCTTCTTTCTTGTGGCGGACCGTGGAGCATGATCCCGCTTCCGTAGACCCAGCACCAGCATGAATATTCAAAAGTGTGGGTAATTGAGGCGACCGATCGTGGCATGGTCTCGTATCGGGCTGTAGCGCAACGCATTGTGGCATGCGCCAATCACGCTTCCCTCCTGTGATTAAACCTCTCACAGGGTCCTCTTCGTTGCCGATTGTGAGGTTGACACCGAAATTGTGAACACTCCATGGAAGGAAGTTCGATGAGCCAACCCCAATCGCGCCCACGGAAGATCTGGGCAGATCGCTCGGTGCGTTTCAAGATTCTTACAGTCGTCGTCGTGATGCTCGCTGTGCTGGCCACCGCCGCCACGTCGGCTGTGGTATCGATCCAGTCCGCGCGGCACCAGGCCGCGGATAACCAGAAGCTGGCCTTTTCCCGTCTGGACATCCTTCTCGACATGATGACATCGTTCGATGGTGACCGGGAGCGTGTGCTTCAGTATGCGGTTGAGACTCAATCTGCCACCCGCAGGACTCTTGAGGACGAGATTGCCACGCGACGCGAGGAGAATGAGGCCCGGTTCGCGCAGTACCAGGCGGCCGTGGACTTCCCCGACCAGGCTCAGGCGATGATGGACGTCGTCAACGTCTACTATGACTACGTTTTCGATGAGTTCCTACCGATGGTCGACTCGGAGGACCCGCAGTATCTTCTTGCCGTCTCCGGGGAACTGCGCGAGACCGCGGCGGCGGCAGCCGATGCCCTCGTTCTGGAGATCGAGTCGCAGGAGGAGTATGCGGAGGGCGTCATGGACACCCTGAAGGAGAAGATCGATGGTGCGATCCTGTGGGTGATCGTGCTCGCCGCTGTGGGCCTGTCACTCGCTTCCCTCCTGGCGTGGAACGTGGCGAGTTCGATCTCGAAGCGATTGAGGAAGGTCGGCGAGGTCGTGGCTGCGATGGGGCAGGGTGACCTGACCGCCACGGTGGAGTCGACGAGCTCGGACGAGATCGGCAGATTGGCCGCGAGTCAGAGTGAGGCGGCCACGGCTCTGCGTGAGTTGGTTGGACGAGTGGTTGAGGTCTCCAGTCACGTTTCGGACTTGTCGGATGACATCCGTGGCCGTACCGAGGCGATTCGCGAGATCGCGACGACTGTGGGCACTCAATCCGGTGTGGTTGCCGCCGCGTCCGAGCAGGTGAGCAGCAATGTGCAGTCTGTCGCTGCTGGCGCGGAGGAGATGGGCGCCAGCATCCGCGAGATTGCACAGAGTGCGAACGAGGCGGCCAAGGTCGCCTCCCAAGCCACCACCGTGGCCGCAGGAGCCAACGATCAGGTGGCTCGTTTGGGGACCTCGAGTCAGGAGATTGGCGATGTGGTCAAGGTGATCACATCGATTGCGGAGCAGACAAACCTTCTGGCACTCAACGCGACGATCGAGGCGGCGCGTGCGGGCGAGGCCGGTAAGGGCTTCGCCGTCGTTGCCGGCGAAGTGAAGGATCTGGCGCAGGAGACTGCGCGGGCGACCGAGGACATCGCGCGGAGGGTTTCCACCATTCAGACCGACACGACCGACGCGGTGGCGGCGATCGGTCAGATCAGCCAGATCGTCGGTCAGATCAATGATTATCAGATGACGATTGCCTCGGCGGTGGAGGAGCAAACGGCAACCACGAACGAGATGTCGCGTTCAATTTCCGAGGCGGCCACCGGCTCCGGAGAAATCGCCGGCAACATCACCGAGATTGCTTCCAATGCCGATGAGACCGTCACGAAGGTGACCGCGAAGCTTCCACTCATGGATCAGCTTTCGAGCTACTCCAGTGAGTTGCAGGAGCGTCTGGCCAAGTTCACGTACTAGAGCGAACGCGCGCGGTTGCCCGGCCACGTTCACGCACCGGACGCCAATGCCCGCCCAATTCTCATCGTAGTTGGTACCCGTGCGAGACCCATCGCAGTGAGTACCCGCGCGGTGTCCACTGCAACCAGTGGACAACCAACGACCAGTAAATTCAACTGATTTGTGACCCCGTGAGTGTGGTCCGGCCCTCTTCCCCGAGGCCGGACCACACTCATCCCATTTGACCGAGATATTCTCATCGGCAGATTCCTCATATTTGCGAGTCGCCCGCCGATGTGTAGATCAACGGCCCATGGAAGGGCAGTTGGCAAAATCTTCAGGAGGAAGACATTATGTCCCTGTCAATCAATACAAATGTTGCGGCGCTCAATGCTTACCGCAACCTGAATTCCACGCAGAACGATCTGGGCAAGTCGCTGGAGCGGCTGTCCTCCGGTCTGCGCATCAACCGGGCAGCGGACGACGCGGCGGGCCTGGCGATCTCCGAGGGTCTGCGTTCGCAGATCAACGGCACCAAGCAGGCCGTGCTCAACGCTCAGAACGGTATCTCGGTGGTTCAGTCCGCTGAAGGCGCGCTCACCGAGACCCATTCCATCCTGCAGCGCATGCGTACGCTCTCGGTGCAGGCTGCGAACGACGGTGGCCTTTCCACGGCTGCCAAGACCAGCATTCAGGACGAAATGACGCAGCTCACGTCGGAGCTCGATCGTATTTCTGCCACCACCAAGTTCAACGGAACGGCCCTGCTTGATGGCTCGTACGATGCCAACTTCCAGGTTGGTGCGAACGTGTCGGAATCCGACAAGATCAACGTCACGATCAGGAGCGTCAGCTCCAGCAGCCTTGGTATTGACGCGCTTGACGTGACGGCCGCAGCGACCGGTGGCACGGGCGGAACGGCCTCAACATGGGTCAGCGACGCCTCGGTGGGCACCTCCACGCTCACCATTGGTGCTCAGACCTTCACCGCGGACAGTGCCGACACCTCAGGTTGGGACGATCTGGTGGCGGATATCAACGGTGCTGACCTGGGAGTGACTGCCTCGCACGCCGCCGGTGTGCTCACGCTGACCAACGTTGCCTTGGGCCCAGCTGCGGTCTCGGTCTCCGGAGTTGCGGGCACCGCGACCCCGGGTGAAGCAGTCGTTGGCGGCAAGACCGGTGCGGAGTTGGCGATCGAGGCAATCGATGGTGCCATCGCCGACGTCTCCTCGGTCCGCTCGCAGCTCGGTGCGGTTCAGAATCGCTTCGATCACACGATCAACAACCTCAACGTGGCGGCAGAGAACCTGTCCGCCTCGGAGAGCCGCATCCGCGACACCGACATGGCGAACGAGATGGTTTCGTTCACCCGCGCACAGATCCTGTCCCAGGCGGGCACCGCAATGCTTGCCCAGGCCAAGAACCTGCCGCAGTCGGTGCTCCAGCTGCTCCAGTAGTTGGTACGGGGCCGCAGCTGAATCACAGGAATGCTGAGGCCCCCACTGCGTGAGCTGTCGTCCACTCCGAACTCCGAGTGGACGACAGCTTTCGGATAAGGCATGGCAACAATTTGCGTGAATCGTGACAGTTCAGGAATGAGGCATCCATGGCAAGCATTGACGGCATCATCAGCGGAATCAACACCAAAGACCTCATCAACAGCATGCTCACGCTCGAGGCCGGGCCCCAGGCGCTGCTGAAGAACAAGTTGGCCACCACGAGTGCCTTCGTCACCGCGCTCCAATCCCTCAACACGAAGGTCGCCTCGCTGGCGGAGTACGCGACCAATGCCGCCAAGGCGGACTCGTGGAATGCCGTCAAGGCCACCGTCACCCAGCCCGGTTCGGCCGCGGCCGGTGCCTCTGCCACCACCACGGACAAGGCCCAGCCCGGATCGTTGACGTTCCGGGTGGATGCCGTCGCCGCGGCCCAGAGCTCTCTGGTGGAACTTCCCACCCTCATGGAGGACAAGCCTTCCTTCACCCTGACCCGAGCCGGTGAGGACATCACCGTCACCGCCGAATCGAACTCGCTTCCGGATGTCGTCGATGCCTTCAACGCCTCCGGTACCGGTGTCAAGGCCACCTTGGTAACTGTTGACGATCTCGATGGCGCAGGCCAACCCACCGGCACACAGACTCAGCTCCTGCAGATCACCAGCATGGAGACCGGCGTCAAGAACGCCTTCACCCTCAGCTACAACGGGGCAAGCGGTCCCGCACCCATCGCGCTCGATCCGTTGACCAATGCCGCAGATGCCCGTATCACGCTCTTTCCCGGTACCGCCGCCGAGCGCGTGCGCACTTCCGCCAGCAACACCTTCGAGGGCCTCATGACCGGAGTGAACGTCACCGTCAGCGAGGTGACGGCCGAAGACGCCAAACCGATCCAGCTCACGGTGTCGCGCGATGACGCGGCGGCAAAGAAGCTGGCGTCAGGCATCGTGGACAACCTCAATGCGATTCTGGGCGACATCGCGAGCCGGACGAAGTCCTCCAACGGCACTGCAACCGATGGTTCCGAGATCCTTCTGCCGGGTGTTTTCGCAGGAAATTCTGCGATTCGTGCATTGCAGCAACGGTTGCAGTCCGAGGGTGCCACCGCCATCAATGGAACGGTTGCGGCGGACGTCGGTGTCGTTCTGGGCCGCGACGGCACCTACACCTTCGACTCCGATGTCTTTGCCACGGCAATGGCCACCAATCCGGACGGAACCCGAGCGGTCCTCGCGGGGCTCGCCGAACGCCTGGGAGAGGCCGCCAAGGCCAACTCGGACCCGGTCAACGGCGTGCTGACGCAGCAGATAACCTCTGGCAAGGACACCTCGGATGACCTCACAACCCGCATCAAGTCGTGGGATGATCGCCTGGCCGCACGGCAGGAATCGCTCCTGCGCCAGTTCACGGCCATGGAGAAGGTGCTGAGCCAGCTGCAGGGGCAGTCCGATTACCTCACCAATATCCTGGCCTCGATGAACAGCTCGACCAAGTAATCCCCAACCGTCCGGAGAAAGACACCATGTACGATTTGCGCCGCCGCTTTGTCACGGAATCCGTGAGCACTGCCGGTCCCTCGGCTCTGCTGACGATGCTCATGGATCGACTGGTACTTGACCTCGACCGGGCAGATCGCGCTCTTGAAGCAACCGATCGCGCCGCGGCGACCGAACACCTCCTGCACGCTCAGCAGATCATTGATGCGTTGCGCGCCAGCCTTGACTCCTCGGTGTGGGATGGGGCAGAGGGGCTCGCTGGAATCTACGACTACACGTTCTCCCTGTTGGTCACCGCGAATGTGCGAGCTGACCGGGACAAGCTCACCGAGGCCCGAGGGCTCATGGGACCGTTGCGTGACGCCTGGGCGCAAGCCGCGACCTCGGAGGAGGGGACGGCGGCACTCTCCGGTACGACGACGACCTCATCCTCACCTTCTTCGGGCCTCACCACAGCCACCTCACCCACCACCACAACCGGTGGCCTCTTGGGAGTGGGATGATGGGGCCGCTCAGCTCTGATGCGCGCCGATACATGCGATGGGCGGCAGTGCTCGACGCAATCGAGCAGAATCTCGTCGAAGTGGAGTCCATGGTGGACCGCGCCGGGGTTTCGGACGAATCGCTCGCTGAGGTTCCCGAGGCTGCGCTTGCAACGTTTGAGGAGCTGGGACCACTACCACTGACGCTGGCCGAACGGGCTGCGGCCCTGGCCGAACGCCAGTACGAGATTCTCGCCCGCGGGCAGGACAAGCTCTTGACGATGCGCCGCCAGATCCGGCTCAGTCAGGACTTGCGTGTGGATGCGGGGCCGACACCCATCTACCTCGACACCACGGGCTAGGTGAAAGGCCACGAACGACTCGCCGATGTCATGTTCGCGGACGTAGTGACGTTGTACTCATTCCACTTGTTCTGAACTACTAAAGTCCCTGTGGGTGTGGCCGATTACTGGTACGGAGCATGGATAGCTCGTACCCAGGCCACGGATCGGCCGCCAAAGACACCAACCGTAGGAGCATTGTGTTCGAATCGGTGAATTCTGTGGCCATGCGCTCCGCGCTGGACTCGCTCGCGCTTCGTCAGCGCGCCATCGCGGACAACGTCGCCAATATCAACACGCCCAATTACCACGCCAAGCGCGTCAATTTTGAGGCGGCGCTGTCCAGCGCTGTTCGTAACGGTTCCTCAACCGGCGTGACTGCCACGGTTCAACGCTCCCTCGAACCAACCCGCACAGACGGCAACAACGTCAATTTGGATGCGGAAACCCTGTACAACATTGACACGGTTCTGCGCTATCAAGTGGCAACCCGTGCAGTTGAGAGCCCCTTTTCCAGCGTCCGTACAGCTTTGAGGACATCCTGACATGACAATCTTCGGCGCCATTGGCATTGCCTCCACCGGCATGACCGTTCACCGCAAGTGGCTCGACGCGATCAGTGACAACATCACCAACGCAAACAACGTCACGGCCACCGACCAGGAGGCATTCCATGCGCGCTACGTGGTGGCCCGCGAGATCACTGGGGGAGGTGTTCAGGTCGCCGGGATCGTCTCGTCCGATGGCGAGGGAATGATGGTCTCGGATCCGAGCCATCCCTTGGCCGACGAGAACGGATACGTCCGGCATGCCGATGTGGACATGGCCTCGCAGATGACCCAACTCATCATGGCCCAGCGCGGATATCAGGCCAGCGCCGCCGTCGTCGATCGAGCGAAGGCCACGTACGAGTCCGCGTTGCAGATCGGGAGGAACTGATGCCCGCACCGATCGCCGCGGTCAGTGGAGTAATGCCCACGACCGGACCGCTTGCCCCGGGGGCACTTTCTGCCGCTTCGGTGGCCACACCTGCCGAGGCGAACGCGTTTTCCTCGGCTCTCTCCGGTGCGATTGAGAACATTCAGGGCAAGCAGGACCTCTCCTCGGACCTGGCCGTCAAGGCTGTGACCGGCGAGCTGGAGAACGTGCACGATTACACCATCGCCGCCACTGAAGCTGCCGTGAGCCTTGAACTGGCGGTAGCTGTTCGCAACAGGCTGGTTGATGCGTTTACCGAGATTATGAGGATGCAGGCCTAATGCCCCAGATCATCGGAGGATTCTTCGGCCGGATGCGCGGTTTCTGGGACAAGTTTTCCGTCCCACAGCGCACCTTCGCCCTGATCGCGGTTGTTGCGATGGTGCTTGGCGGCGTGGCGCTGTTTCAGGTGGCGAGCAAGCCGAACATGACGGCCCTGTATTCCGGGCTGTCCGCAGCGGATGCCCAGGCAGTGGTGGATGCTCTCGGTGCGCAGGGGGTGCAATACCAGCTCACGGGCGGCGGTGGGACGGTACTGGTGCCGCAGGAGCAACTCTACGACCTGCGCGTCAATCTTGCCTCGCAGAACATCCCCTCGAACGAGGAAGGCTATTCGCTTCTGGACGACATGGGCATGGCCTCCTCCGATTTTCAGCAGCAGGTGACCTATCAGCGCGCGCTTGAGGGGGAACTGGCGAAGACCATCCGAACGATGGATGGCATCCAGGTGGCCTCCGTGCATCTCGCTCTGCCAGAGGATTCCGTGTTCACCGAGACCGTTGGGGATCCCACCGCCTCGGTTTTCGTGCAGTCGCCCGCGGGCAAGTCCCTGGACACCACGGCGGTCCAGGCGATTCAGACGCTCGTTGCAGCAGGAGTCCCGAACATGTCCGCGGCAAACGTCAGCGTCATAGATGCCACCGGACGAGATCTCACGATGAATGCCTCCGGCGCCGGGGGCGTCGGTACCAGCGACTACGAGGCGCGCACCGCGAACCAAGTCCAGATGATGCTTGATCAGGTACTCGGCCCGGGCAACGCCGTCGTCAATGTCACCGCCGAACTGGACAATGATTCCAGTGAACGCGTCACGGAGACCTTCTCCGCCGGAGACAACATCCCCCCGCTCTCCGAGTCGCGTACCGCTGAGACCTACACCGGAGCCAACAACAATGCCACGGGGGTTCTGGGGCCGGACAACATCGCTGTCCCGAACAACGGCACGGGTGCCGGAGAGTATGAACGCACCGAAGAGGTTGTGAACAACTCGGTCAACAAGACCACGGAATCGACGGTTTCCGCTCCCGGAACCAGGCTGGCCCGCCAGTCCGTGTCGGTCGTGGTGGACTCGGAAGCTTCCCGAACGATCAGCAACGAGGAATTGCAGGGCATGGTCGCTGCGGCCTCGGGAGTCGTCGAAGAACGCGGGGATGTTCTTGCCGTGACCAAAACCAGATTCGACCGCACCGGTGCAGAGGAGGCCCAGCGGGCCCTCGACGAGGCGCAGGCAAAGGAAGATGCCGAAATTGCCGCCGAGGAACGCGGCACCATGATCCGCACGCTGGCGATCGTGGCGGCCGTCCTGCTCGGACTGCTCTACCTTCTCCACCGCTTCATCTCACGGCGGCGAGCCGCGAGAGAAGAAGAGGACATCGAGGAGATCGTGTTCGAGGAAACGGAGATACCCTCGTTCGACGAGGTCATCAATGGCGCAGAAACCGGGATCCTACCCACGTACGAGCCGCCCGCCGCCGATCCCGACGAATTGGTTCGTACCGATTTGGCGGCGTTGGCGGATGAAGAACCCGAGGTCGTGGCCGAGCGGCTGCGTGACTGGTTGGCGGTGAAATCATGAGTACGCCAAGTCGCGGTACAGCCGGGCGCAACGTCGCGATGACCAACCTGCAAAAGGCGGCCGTGGTGCTCCTGCAGCTCGGTCAGGAGCGTGCTGCCAAGGTCATGGCATTGCTCTCCGATGCCGAGGTCGAAGAAGTCAGCGCAGAGATCGTGCGAATGGAGAACATCCAACCGACGGTCGCCAAGGAAGTCATGCGGGACTTCCATCAGAAAGTTCGCGGAAACCAGCTCAACGTGGGTCATGGTGGAATGGACTATGCTCGGCGTCTGCTGGAGGCGAGCCTCGGTCCGGAGAAGGCCGCCGAAGTCGTGGAGCGGCTCAGCGTCATCCTGGCGGGCCAGCCCTTTGATTTTCTTCAGCAGGCGGATGGCCGGCAGGTGCAGTCGCTCATCTCGGGAGAGCATCCACAGTTGGTGGCTCTGGTCCTGGCTCACCTTCGTGCCGATCGGGCCTCCGCCATCATGACGAGCCTGCCGGTTGACCAGCGCGCGGAGGTGGCGCACCGGATCGCAACGATGCAGCAAGCCTCGCCTGAGGTCATCGACATCGTGGCGGCCAATCTGCAGCGCAAGGCCACAGCACTCATTACCACGGGTGAGTACACCGCTGTCGGCGGCATCCAGCCGCTCGTGGACATCCTCAACCGGGCCGATCCCACCACCGAAAAACAGGTACTGGATCAGCTCAAGGAACGCGACGAGTCGCTGGCCGAGCAGGTGCGCGGGCTCATGTTCACGTTCGAGGACATCCTCCTTCTGGAAGACCGCGCCGTGCAGTTGGTGGTCCGCGAAATCGAGGTGCCGGTGCTGGCGGTCGCTCTCAAGGGAGCCTCGGCCACGGTGCGCGACAAGATCATGTCCAATTTGTCCGAACGCATGCGCGAATCGCTCTCCGACGAGATCGAGGTGGCCGGTGCGGTGCGCATGTCGCAGGTGCAGGAGGCTCGTGGATTGGTGGTGGCAACCATTCGCCGCTTCGAGGAAAGTGGGCAAATCGTGATTCGCAGGGACGGCGAAGACGACTATGTCCAGTGAACCGATGTTCGGCGAACCCCGTCCCGTCCAATTTTCGACCGTTCCGGGAGGGGCGAGTGCGAAGGCGCGCGGTTACGCGGACGGATACGCTCACGGATGGGCTGCCGGTGCCCAGGCCGCGGCGGAACAGGCCGAGCGCGAACGGGAAGCCTGGAACGCCCAGTGTGCACGGGAGAAGGCCCTTCTGGCCTCGCGTGTGGATCAAGCACTCGCAGTGCTGGCCGCGGCGGCACAGGCGGCGAATGCCCGCCTGTCACCCGTACTGGAGGAATCCCGGGAGCAGCTCGTGGGAGGGGCGGTGCAACTTGCGGAATCCCTTCTGGCGATCGAGTTGACCGATCACGGTGTGGCGGTGCGTTCGGCGGTGGGTCGGGCACTCCAGCTGGAGGGGCCGGACCGAGTTGTCCGCATACGGCTCAACCCCGCCGACCTCGCTGCACTGGCCGGTGCGGAACAAGTCAGGGATTCGCTGCAGCTGCCCGCGGACGTCGACTTGGTGCCAGATCCCGGTCTCGCGCCCGGCGACGCCATGAGTGAGCTTCCCGAGGGAATGCTCGATGCACGAATCGGACAGGCTCTGGCTCGCGTGCGCGAAGAACTCGGGCTTGCCCGGACGGTGGCTTCATGTGAACTCCCGGAGTCACGGGGTGAGCTTTCGTGAAGCGTATTCTTGACACCCGGTGGGACAGGGCGCTTGCGGCGGCTCGTCCACAGCGCTCGGGAACGGTGCGCGGCATGACGGGACTGTCCGTCGAGGTGAGCGGGCTTCCCGTGGCCGTTGGTGATCTCATCGACATCGAGGTGGGCGAGCGAACCGTTCCCGCTGAAGTGGTCGCGTTGGGGCGAGGCACTGCGCGTTGCATGCCGCTGGGCTCCGTCACCGGACTGCAAACCGGCTCCGTCGTGCGTAGTACGGGTGGCCCGATGACCGTTGCCGTGGGGCCGGGCCTGCTGGGTCGAGTGCTCGATGGCATGGGCCGGCCGATGGACGGTCGCGGTCCCATCGGCCCGAGCCAAGTGGTGGAGGTGACCGGCAGTGCCCCGCCGCCACTGGAACGTAAGCGCGTTGCCCAACCGTTGGAGTTGGGGGTGCGGGTACTGGACACCCTCGTGACCGTTGGTCGGGGTCAGCGCCTCGGGCTCTTTGCGGGCTCGGGTGTGGGAAAGTCCAGCCTGCTCTCCATGATCGCGCGTGGAAGCGAGGCCGAGGTTTCGGTGATCGCATTGGTGGGCGAACGTGGCCGCGAGGTGCGCGAGTTCCTCGAGGACGATCTGGGCCCGGAGGGTCTGGCGCGCAGTGTGGTGGTCGTGGCGACCTCCGATGAACCGGCCGTGGTGCGCCTGCGCGCCGCCATGGTCGCCACCCGCATCGCCGAATACTTCCGCGACGGAGGCGCCCACGTGATGCTCATGATGGATTCGCTGACCCGAACCGCCATGGCCCAGCGCGAAATCGGGCTCTCGGTGGGTGAGCCGCCTGCCACGCGTGGCTATCCGCCGTCGACCTTTGCCATGTTGGCCCAACTTTTGGAGCGGGCCGGGACCGGGCGTACCGGATCGGTCACCGGCATCTACACCGTGCTGGTGGATGGCGACGATCACAACGAACCCATCGCGGACACCGCCCGCTCCATCCTGGACGGACACGTGGTGTTGGACCGTTCACTCGCGGTGATCGGACACTATCCGAGCATCGACGCCGTGGCTTCCATCTCGCGTGTGGCCAGCCGCGTGACGGACAAGGAACAGCGCCGCCTGGCCACCGTCCTGCGGTCCGTGCTCTCGGCGCGCCGTCAGGCCCAGGATCTGCTGGACGTGGGAGCGTACGTGACCGGATCGAACCCGTACGTTGATGCCGCCGTTGCCCACGGTGACGCCATTGATGCTTTCCTGCGGCAGGGCATGGATGACGTGACTCCGGCCGAATATTCATGGCGCTTGTTGAAGGCCCTTGTTGAAACGATGGGGATGGGCTGATGAACGCTTTCAGATTGGCCAACCTGTTTCGGGTGCGACGCATACAGGAGGACAGGGCGGCGGCCGAGCTGGCCGTAGCCAGTGGTGAAAGGGTCCGAATGGATGGTCTGACCGAGCGGGCACGCAAGAGGCTGGAGGAGACCGATCTTCCCGAATCGGCCGAGACACTCCGGTGGCAGGCTGCGATTGCCGCCCGCGCCGCGGCGAGTTCCCTGGCACTGGAAGCCGATGCTGCCCGCGCGGTCGCGCGCTCCCAGGAGAACACCGCGCAGGATGTGTGGAATGCCGCCCGCGCCCAGACGAAGACGATCGAAAAACTGGCCGTGAAGCACGAGCAGGAACAACGTGCGGAAGACGTCCGGCAAGAACAACACGTGCTCGATGAGATTGCATCGCAGCGCTCGCAGAGGAAGGACACGCTGTGACGGCCATTTCCGCGGTCCAGGCCCGAACCGTCGAGCTGCAAGGACTCATCGAATCCCTCACTTCCGGGGGTGCCGTCTCCCAAGTGACGACGACGGCGCCCGCCTCCACCTCATCCGCCCAGGACACCAGTGAGTTCTCCACGGCTTTGTCCCAGGCATTGGCGGCATCCTCTGCGGCTTCCCCGACCGCGGCCGCGAGTGTCTCGAGCACAGCGCAGGTTGGTGCGGACGGCAACATCACCATTGGCGGCCTCTCCCTCGCGGAGTTTGCCAACGCGCAGGTCACACCCGGTAGCGGCATGGAGCTGATTCAACGGGGAATGAAGTACCTGGGCACTCCCTACGTCTGGGGAGGAAGCAGCCCCAGCGGCTTCGATTGCTCCGGCTTCACGTCGTACGTGCTCAAGGAAATGGGTGTGACGGTACCGCGGACCGCACGCCAGCAGGGCACCGTGGGCACCGAAGTGCCCTCATTGGAGCAGGCTCGGCCGGGCGACCTCCTGATTCTCAACGGCGGTACACACGTGGGAATCTACATCGGGGCAGACCAGTACATGCACGCTCCGCGGCCGGGGGAGCAGGTGAAGATCGGCAAGATATACGGCGACATCGACACCATTCGTCGAGTGGTTCCCGCCGGTGAGGTTCTGACGGGCGGCACGCCGAATGTGGGCACCCCGGCCACGCTCGCCGCGGCCACAACCGCGACCACCCAAAGTTACGGTTCGACCCTCGCCACCGATGCCGCCCTGGGCCGGGCGCTCTTGAACTCCCTCGTTGGATCCGGTCAGGCGACAACCGTGAACACTGCGGCGCTGAGCGGGCTCAGTGGCCTGAGCGTTCTGGGCGGACAGAGTGGGCTGTCCGGGCTGACGGGCCTGAGCGCCAATGATCTTGCCGGGCTTGCGAACCTGACCGGCTTGTCAGGAGTGACCGGCACAGCAGGATTGAACGGTCTCTCGGGATTGAGTGGCTTGTCCGGCATTACCGGAACGGGGACGAGCGGTAGTTCTCTGAACAGCCTGTCCACCCTTGTGGCACTGGGAGGATCGCTGTGATGCAGATGTTGACGCTGTCGCAGCCGCTGGTGGCACCCGCTGCGATCAGCGTGTTGGCAGGTGCCGCGCCGACCTCGGCGAACCCGTCCGGTCCCTTTGCGGCAGTACTTGAGCAAGCATTGACGGATGCCACGGGAGCTGAAGGTGGCGAAGGTTCCGCTGCGGATGAAGAGGTCGATGCCGGGCAAGAGGTCGATGCCGGGGCATCGGAAACCGGCGGCAGCGAGGTGCAGCATCCTCTCCACCGAGATTTCGTTCCTGTGCTCGTTCAGCATCCGGGATTGGCTCCTGAACACGAGGAAGTCCGCGATTCCCAACCCGGCGTGACCGTGGAAGAAGGCGACAGGGCAAGGCCCTCCCCGATGAGTGGGGGATCCGGTGATGTGCCAACCAATGCTCCCATCGCTGCCTTCCTCGAGGAGTTCCCTGCGGATCAGCCTCCGGCCGCAGGCGGCTCGCTCGCTTCCACTGGCCAGGAATTTCGTGATGGTGACGGCAACACCCGGCTACCCGCTGCCAGCAGTGAGGGGAACGAGAAGGGTCAGCGAGGTGCAATCTCCGCCGCTGACAGGTCGGGCAGGGCCATGAACGGATCGTCGGTTGTTCCGGCGGCTTCACCGCTGATGTCCGGTGCGCGAATCCCGGACGCGCAGAGCCTGGCTGCGACGTGGCAGGATAACGCTGGGCAGTTGGCATCCCCTGAGGTTGTGAGCCCGGCAACGACAATGGCCGATGGGACAACCAAAGCTTCCGCTGCGGAGGCGGTATCGACACCTGTTTCTCCTGCCTCGACTGCCGCCGTTCACCCGGGCACTGCGGTACCCGTCGCGGCATCGACTCCGACCGCCGCGCCCAATCCGGCTCCCGCGGCTCGAGCTCCCGAGACACCGGTGCCGTTGCCCGGGCAGATTTCTTCCGCCCTTGCTCACCTGCGCACCGCCTCCACGGGAGAGCACGTTCTCGTGGTGCGCGTGCACCCCGATGAGTTCGGCCCGGTCCGTGTCACGGCTCTCATCGGCACCGACGGTGTGCGCATGGAGCTCGCCGCGGCCTCCGATCATGCCCGTGAGGCCCTGCGTGGCGCGTTGGGGGACCTGCGTCGGGAACTGGCGGCAACCGGCCTGCAAGCCGAGGTATCGGTCTCCAGCTCCGCGCGTGACGACAAGAACCCGGGCTTCGGCCTCGGAGGCTCCTCGCGCGAAAGCCGCAGCGACGAAGGTCAGAGCAGTGAAGGATCGATCGTCCGGGACTCCGGCAGTGCACCGCCCACCACACACCGCGAGGCCGCGGTCGCATCGCGCTCCCTGACATCCGCCACCCACCTCGACCTGTTCATCTAGGAGGACACATGCCCATTTCCGTGGATTCCGTCAGCGGGCTTCCCGCCGACTACTTCCAGGCCTCCGGTACGCAGAGCGTACCGGGCGAACTGGACAAGAACGCCTTCCTGAATCTGCTGGTCACATCGCTGAAGTATCAAGACCCCAGCGAACCGATGTCCACGAACGATCTCATGGCCCAGACCACTCAACTGGCCACCATGGAGCAGCTCACCACGATGACTCAGTTGTCTCAGGAGTCGTTCATTCTGCAGGTGCAGACTTCGGCCATGGGTCTCGTGGGCCGCACCGTCGAGTATCACGACGGCGAGGCCATGCGCACGGGCGTGGTCACCGCCGTCGACTTCTCGGCCTCACCACCCCTGATCGGCATAGGGGACACCACGGTGACGTTCGGTTCAGTTCGTGCCGTCGTCGCCGCCTCGGATTCCGAATCGAGCGATGGACACCCTCCGGCAGGCCCGGATGCAGGCGAGGCGGTGTCAGCAGCTTCCTGATCGGGGCTTCGGCGTCCCTGACATCCCTTGCCGCGCAACCAACTCCATCACCTGACTTTCCCGCCAGAATTTCCCTCCAACATCTTCAACCGCCAACACCTCCCATCATCTCAAAGCGACCGAATCCAAAGGAGATACCATGCTTCGCTCACTCTTCACCGGTATCACGGGCCTGCGGGCCCACCAGACCATGTTGGACGTGACCGGCAACAACATCGCCAACGTCAACACCACCGGATACAAGGCCTCCCGGGCCTTGTTCGAGGACACTCTCTCGCAGCAGCTTCAGGGAGCCGGGGCCGCCGGACCGAACAACGGGGCAACCAATCCCTCTCAGGTCGGGCTGGGAGTTCAGGTTTCCGCCATCACTCAGGACCTCACTCAGGGCTCCACCCAGTCCACCACCCGCGCCTTTGACATGATGATCAACGGCGAAGGATACTTCGTGGTCAATGTGGGCGGGCAGAACCTCTACACCCGCAACGGTGCGTTCAACATTGATCCGGAGGGTCGCCTGACCACCCAGGGTGGCGGCTTGGTGCAGGGATGGTCCGCCGTGGGAGGCGTGGTCCAGTCCAACCAGCCCATCGGTGCCATCACGCTGCCGCTTGCCACCACCATGCCCTCGCAGGCCACCAATCGTGTGGTCATGGAGGGAAATCTCCCCTTCGATGCCGAGGTCGGCAAGGAGTTCATGCGTTCCATCAAGGTGTACGACGCCGCGGGTGCGGAGTCCATGATGGAGGTGACGTTTGCTCGCTCCGCCACCGGCTGGGACGTCACCGCAACTCGCGGGGCCGCCACCGCGACCGGGACGATTGCCGTGGACGATTCCGGAGTCGCCACCGGCGCGAACATCACGATCGGCGGCGTGGAGATCGATCTCAGTACCCTGACGGGCTTCGCCAACCTCACCACGATCGAAGCGGCTTCGCAAAACGGTCGGTCCGCGGGAACGCTACGAAGCATCGGTGTCAACGACGACGGCACCATCACCGGAGTCTTCTCCAACGACCAGCGTCTGGAAATCGGCCAGATCGCCGTGGCCTACTTCACGAATGCGGGCGGCTTGGAGAAGGCGGGCTCGTCCTACCTGCGTGAATCCTCCGCGTCCGGCAATCCCCAGATTGGAGCGGCGGGAACGGGCAGCCGAGGCGGCGTCACCAGCCGCGCGCTGGAGATGTCCAATGTTGATCTGGCGCAGGAGTTCACCTCCATGATCATTGCGCAGCGCGGTTTCCAAGCGGGTTCGCGCATCATCACAACCTCCGACGAGGTGCTTCAGGAGCTCGTGAATCTCAAGCGCTGATTGCGTCAGGCCCGGCTTTTCTCATCCGCATGGCGATCACGCTTCATCCTGCCCGAGGGGGCGTCGGCGACGCCGTGATCGCCATGCGGTGGGCCCGAATCTGCTGCGACGTTCTGAGCAGGCATGCAACCTCCCTCCAAATGCTCAAGGATGAGCCTCGGCTGCCGATAAGGAGGGAGTAGCCCATGGATGGGCGGTATACACACAGGATGGAACCATCGTGATTGTCCTAACGCGAATATCGGGTGCGCAGTTCGCGCTCAACCCCGATCTGCTCGGTCGTATCGAGTGCACACCCGATACGGTCCTCGTCATGCTCGACGGCGGTCAATACTTGGTCAAGGAGACCATGGAACAGGTCGTGGAAGCGGTGATGGATTACCGCGCTGTGATCGTGGCCCGTGCTCTTCGCGCCGATGAATCGGTACGGCTGCACCCAACCAGCGATGGACACCCGCCCCGGCTCCGCCCCGTGACTCCTGATTCTGAAGGCGTGAACTAAATGGATCCGGCAACTATTCTCGGCATTGGCCTGGGCTTCATCGGAATCATCGCCCTGATGCTTGCCGAAGGCACGCATCTGACCGCGATCCTTTTGCCGGGCCCCATCGCCATCGTGTTCCTGGGAACGATTGGCGCCGGCATAGCCGGTGGTCTGCTCAAGGATGCCCTCGGCGCGTTCAAGGCCCTGCCCCGCGCGATCATGGCGAAGGGCGCCAATCCGGCCTCCGCCATTCCCACGATCGTGAGACTGGCCGACCGGGCTCGCCGCGAAGGCCTGCTGGCCCTGGAGGAAGAGCTTCGCTCGATCGAGGATCCGTTCCTGCGGCAAGGCCTCTCCGCCGCCATCGACGGAACCGATGCCGATGATCTGCGCGACATGCTCGAAAGCCAGATCGATACCAAACGCGAGCAGGACGGTATTTTCTCCAAGTTCTTCCTGGAACTGGGCGGCTATGCCCCCACCATCGGAGTGGTGGGAACGGTGGTCTCCCTGGTCCACGTGCTGGAGAATCTGTCCGATGTGGCGGCTCTCGGTCCCATGATCGCGGCAGCGTTCGTGGCCACATTCTGGGGCATTCTCTCCGCCAACCTCATCTGGATTCCCCTGTCCAATCGCATGAAGAGAATCACGTCCCTTGAATGCGCGCAGATGCAGGTGACGGTGGAGGGTATCATCGCACTCCAGTCCGGTGCCAACCCGCGCGTCATCGGCGAGCGCCTGGCGAGCTTGGTTCCGTCCTCCGGGAAGGAAGAGAAGGGCAAGGAGAAGGCTGCATGAGCAAGCCCTCCTCCACACTCCGTAGGAAGCGCGTGGCCGCCGAGGAGCCGCACAACAGCGAACGATGGGCCGTCTCCTACATGGATATGGTGACAGTGATGATGTGTCTGTTCATTGTCCTGTTCGCCATCAGCCAGGTTGATCAGCAGAAGTTCGAGCAACTTTCGAAGTCCCTCGGCGCCGCCTTCGGTGGAGACGCCACCCAGATGGAGATTCTGGAGGGCAACGCCGGAATTCTCAACGGGCAGGATGGCATCCAGGACGAGCAGTCCCCGTTGTCCATCGAGCAGATGCTCGCCGCCTCGGAACACCCCGTCAATGATGCGACTCGGAGTGCTCTGGAGGAAATCACCAACATGCAGGATCTCAAGGAGCAACTGCAGTTGGATCTGGAGGCGATGAATCTTGCGGATGAAGTCTCCTTCCGTTACACGGACCGCGGTCTCGTCGTGGGGTTGGTGACCGAGAACGTCTTCTTCCAGCCCTCACAGGCAGACCTGTCCGAGACAACCGTGAAGGTTTTGGACACCATAGCACCGCGAATCAGGGACCTGCCGAACGAGATTGCCGTGGAGGGGCACGCCAACGTACTCCCACCCACGGCCAGATACGAAACCAATTGGGAGCTCTCGGTGGACCGAGCAACGAAGGTGACCAGACATTTCACCGAGCATGGCGGAATACCGGGAAACCGGATCTACGCCACCGGATTCGGAGACACCCGCCCATTGGTGGAGGGACGGGATCCACAGTCCCTGGCGATGAACCGCCGGGTGGACATCGTCGTCGTCACAACGGCGACGGGTGAGGCCCGTGACGAGCTGGGACGAATGGTGGGACAACTTGAGGGAGGCGAATAGGGTGGTAGAGCAGCGAATCGTGGGCGCGGGCGCGGTCCGAGGAGGAACCGGCCCGGTGCGAGGAGCGGGCGCGGCCAAGGTCGCTGCCCCACCGCCGGAACCGGTCAAGAAGTCGCGGCGCTGGCCAATCATCGTACTGGTGGTCGTGGCCCTGGTGGCGGTCGGCATTGCAGGGGCTGCCATGACGGGGAACCTGCCGCTTCTTGCCGATTCCAATCCGACGGCGGCATCCGAAACAGCCGCGCCCGAACCCGGCGAATCGATCGATGTTGAGGCCATCAGTGTCAACCTGGCGGACAACCATTACTTGCGAGTCGGTTTCACCATGCAGATGAGTGCCGACGCGACGAAGGTTTCCACCGCCGCTGCCAAGGACACGGTCATCGAGCTCTTCTCGGGGCAGAAGATCGCCAGCATCAACGATGAGGACACCCGCAAGGAACTGAAGGAACAACTGCTGGCTCGACTCAACGAGTTGTTTGACGGACACGTGCTCGACATCTACTACACGGATTTCGTGACTCAGTAACACGGACGGTCGCAAGGGCGCCGGAGGCCGGGCACGGGCTGCCCAGGCCAGCTTCTGCGTGCCCTCGATCACAATCACTCAACTTCTGTCAGCATCGCTGGGCGGCTGCCGATGGAAAGAGCATGACATCTAGCGTCGCCACGCCCGGAATGAACCCGAAGAAGGCGGTAGTCTACGATTTTCGCCAGCCGATGACGCTGGCGCGTGAGCATTCGCGTGTGCTGGAGATGGCCTTCGAGACATTTTCCCGACACTGGGGAACACAGCTCGTGGCCCACCTGCGTACCGGAGCGCAGGTGACCTTCGACAAGCTGGACATGTGCACGTACGACGAATACGTCTCCTCGTTGCCGGGAATGACGACGCTCCTGATTCTGGGAATGGGCGGGGGACGCCGTACCGGTGTGCTTGAGTTCCCACTGAACCGCGCCCTTGAATGGGTGGATCGCATGCTTGGCGGCCTGGGAACACCCGGAACCGTGTCTTCACGTGATCTCACCGAAATCGAACAGGACCTGATCCGTCACCTCACCGAGCGCACGCTGCACGACCTCGGATATTCCTTCTCCACCGTGCTGGTGCTGGAACCGCAGCTCAGGCTCATCCAGTACTCTCCGCAGATGATTCAGGCAACCGCCGCGTCGACACCCGTCCTGGTTGCTCGCTTCACCGTGGACGTGGATGAGACCAGCTCCCCCGCCACCATCATGCTTCCCGCGGAGGACATCGTCCAGGCGTTGCGGGAGAGTCAGGGCGCCGACAGCCGGACCGTCGAGGAGCTCGAGTCCGAACGCATCGAGCGGGACCGTCTGGATCGCGCGGTGCAGGAGGTTCCCGTCGAGGTCACGGTGCGGATGCGCCCACAGCCCATCAACCCGCGCGAACTTCTGGCGCTCGAGGTTGGGGACGTCGTTCCCCTCCATCACGGTGCCACCCAACCCCTTGAGGTCGTCGTGGGAGAACGCGTCCTCGCCCAAGCCGCGGCCGGCACCAATGGTTCCCGGCTCGCCGCCGTCGTAGTTCATGACAAGGAGAACGCATGACGTCCCCAACCCCGGATCTCGACTTCACCGCGGCCATCGTGGCCTCGCTGTTGCCTTCCCGCCATCCACTGCAGGCTGTTGCCTCCGCCGAGGCCGACATTCCTGCCGGAACCAAGGCTTACGCAGCCACCTCGGTGGGTCAGCGAAGCACTGAACTTGTGCTGGCCGTGGACAGCGAAGTCCAGCTCGCGCTCGCGGCGCTCGATGATCTCACGGCGGAGGAGGCACTGCGTCCGGCCCTTGAAGAGGCCGCGCAGCGGATCGGCCCCGGCGTCCTGGGGCCGGTGGAGGTCAGGCCTGCCGAATCAGCCTTTGCCGACACCCGGGTGTACGTTCTCGAGGCCAACGGCACACCGCACGCGTGGTTCGGTGTGCGCCAGCGCCCAGCTCCGGCGGGACGCCAGTCCACACCCCTGGCACCCGGTGCGCTGAAAGTTCTCTACGACGTCGAAATGACCCTCACCGCCGAGATCGGGCGAACCCGCCTGCCCGTGCGGGACGTGTTGGGTTTGGTACCCGGCGCCGTCCTTGAGCTGGACCGAGGGGTGGGCAGCCCGGCCGACGTGATGGTCAACGGGCGGCTGGTCGCGCGCGGAGAAATCGTCGTGGTGGACGAGGACTATGCCGTGCGCATCACGGAAATAGTGGATGGTGACGAGGCCCTTCCTCAATGACCGAGACATTCGTCCTTTTGCTCCGCGTGGTCTTGTCGCTCGGAGTCGTGCTGGGCCTGCTGTGGTTTCTGGCCCGCCGCGTCAACGGGCAGTTCTCCCGCGACCGCACCGCGCACGTCAATGTGGTGTCGCGCGTTTCGCTCTCGCGCCATGCGGGGGTGGCAGTGGTGGAGGTTGACCAACGCCGCCTCCTGCTTGGAATTGCGGATACCGGGGTGACTCTACTGACCGAGTTGGACCCGGAGGACTCCTGTGACGAGCAGGTTAGCGACGAACCAGGAGAAGAGCCGGGAGACGAGGAAGGTGCCGGTATCCGGGAGTTCATCCACGCGGATCTGGCCGAGGTTCTCGACGCTGCGCCGCCACTGTCCTCGCGCGGTCGCGCCGCGCGGCGCGCCAAGCACGCGTGGAATCGCGAAGTCCTGAGGGTGCAGGGGCAGGAAGCTCCTCCATCGGAATCGATACTTGCTCCGGGCACGTGGAGACGCGCCTGGGAGTCCGTGCAGGGGAGACAGTGACTACTACAGGTGTCAGGGCGTCAGCCGCCCCGACTCGCGTACGGCGCTCCATGAATCTGTGCCGACTCTTCATTCTTGCTGCTCTTGCCGCCGTGCTTCTGATTCTCCTGACAGTGGGACCGGTGGCGGCGGTCCCCATCGATCCTGTGGATCCCACACCCCCGGAGCCGCCGCTGGTGGACATCACCGTGGGTGATGGAAGTTCTGCGCCGTCGGCCTCCGTTGTTGTCCTCATCCTCATGACGGTGTTGTCCGTGGCGCCGTCGCTACTGCTCATGGTCACGAGCTTCACGAAGATCTTCGTGGTGCTTGCTCTGTCCCGCAACGCCCTGGGACTGCAGGGGGTCCCTCCCAATCAGGTCCTTGCCGGGTTGGCCCTCTTCCTCAGTATCTTCATCATGGCCCCCGTGATCGGCAACATCAATGACGCTGCTGTCCAGCCCTACTTGGCGGGTGACCTGAGCTTTTCCGATGCCATCAGGCTGGCGGAGGTGCCGTTGCGTGCCTTCATGGGTGGGCTCACCCGTCAGGAGGACATCGCGCTCATAACCCGCGCGGCCGGTGCTCCCAATCCTGCATCGCTGGCCGATGTGCCCATGCAAACCTTGGCGCCTGCCTTCATGCTGTCGGAGCTACGAGCGGCCTTCATCATCGGGTTCGTCATCTTCATTCCGTTTCTCGTCATCGACCTGGTGGTTGCCGCCACGCTCATGTCCATGGGAATGATGATGCTCCCGCCCGTCATGATCTCGCTGCCATTCAAGATCTTGCTGTTCGTGATGGTGGACGGTTGGGGCCTCATCATTACTCAACTCGTGGGGACCTACAGATGAATCAAGCGGACGTCATCGACATCGCCACCATTGGACTCACCCTGGCTGCGAAGCTCGCTGCCCCTCTTCTGGTGACCGCGCTGGTGGTGGGCCTCGCGGTCTCGCTGCTGCAGTCCGTCACCCAGCTTCAGGAAGTCACGCTGAGTTTTGTTCCCAAAGCAATAGCCGTGGCTCTCGCTCTGGTTATTGCCGGAAACTGGATGCTCACCGAACTTGTCACCACGACCCAGGATTTGATGGACCGGATCCCCGGCCTGCTGGGCGGTTAGACGGTGAACACGCTGACCGGCCTGGAGCCATTTCTTCTTGCCATGACGCGAGTGACCGTGTTCCTCGTCATGGCCCCCCCGTTTTCGCACAGCGGTATTCCCATGCGTGTGCGCATCATGCTGGGGGTGGTGCTGGCTTTCGTCTCCGGCGCGAACATGCAGATGTCGTCCGTGGATGCCGGACAGTTCCTTGGGCGGATGCTCTCCGAAGCGCTCGTGGGTGCCGGGTTGGGCTTCATCATCACGCTGGCGGTGACCGCCATCCACGTTGCCGGACGATTCATCGATTCATTCGGTGGATTCGAGATCGGCGCGGCCTTCGACCCGATGTCCCAGACCCAGAGTGGTCCGTTCGGGCGCTTCTACCAGCTTCTCGCCGTCGTCCTGCTCTTCTCCTCGGACGGGTATCAACTGGTGGTGCTGGGAGTGACCCGAATGTTTCAGATCCTGCCGCCGGGTCAGGGACTCAATCTCAGCGTGCTCGCCGATGTTCTCACCAACTCCGTGGGGTCGATGATGCTCGCCGCCCTGCAGATAGCGGGACCTCTCGTCGTGGTCCTGTTCCTCGCCGATGTGGGACTCGGCCTGCTCACGCGTGTGGCACCGGCACTCAACGCCTTCGCCATGGGTTTCCCGTTGAAGATCCTCATCACCTTGTTGCTGTCCACGGTGGCCATCGCCACCATGCCGCAGATCGTCGAGTGGCTGGTGACTCAGGGAACCGACCAGATATTGGAGATGCCATGAGCAGCGGGGAAGATCGCAGCGAAAAGGCCAGCCCGCAGCGCATGAAGAAGGTCCGGAAGGAGGGAAACCTCAGCCGGTCCCAGGACCTCTCCGCGTGGCTGGTTGTTGCCGCTGGAGCCGTGGTGATCCCGAGAATGATCCATGCGGTGTATGAAGAGCTGCTTCGGATTTTCGATGAGGTCGGAGAGGTTGCACGCTCCCCGGAACCGGCCAAGGCATGGGATGTGCTCGGCAGCGGGCTGAGTACGCTGCCCACGGTCCTGGGCACCTTGTTCGTCACTGTGGCGCTGACCGCGTTGGTGGGTTCGGCTGTTCAGGGTGGCGTTCATTTTGCCTCCAAGCGACTCAAGCCAAAGTTCGAGTCGCTCAATCCGATCAAGGGTTTCAAACGCATCTTCGGCCCCCAGGCGTGGTGGCAGGGAGTGAAAGTGCTGGCCAAGAGTGCTCTCGTGGGACTGGTGCTGTACATGGTCGTGATAAAGATGGTTCCATTCGTGCGCAACTCCGGCGCCATCTCCGTTCGCCAGATGCTTGGGCAGGCCGAAAACGGATTCTCCACCTTGATGTGGACGGCTGTGGCCGCGGGACTCTTTCTGGCCGCCATTGACGTGATCGTGGTGATTCGCCGAAATCGCAAGCACACCCGTATGAGCAAGAAGGAACTCAAGGACGAACACAAGAACTCCGAGGGCAATCCGCTCATCAAGGGCGCGATCCGCAGCAAGCAGATCGCGATGAGTCGCAACCGCATGATTGCCGCGGTGGCGGATTCCGAGGTGGTGGTGGTCAATCCCACCCACATCGCCGTCGCGCTGAGGTATCGCGAGGGGGTGGGAGTGCCGCAGGTGGTTGCAAAAGGGCGCGGCCACATGGCCGCCCGCATCAAGGAAGAGGCGCTCAAACACCGCATTCCCGTCGTGCAGGATGTACCCCTCGCCCGCGCGCTGGAGACGGCGTGCGACATCGGCGCCACCATCCCCAATGCCCTCTATCAGGATGTCGCGCGCGTCCTCGCCTTCATCATGACGTTGCGGCGCAGGGGAGCCGCGGCAGGAACTCATACGATGCCCGATCCTCGAGCAAAGGAACGTCCATGAGACGCAACACCCGACTCATCCAGGTAGCCACCCCAATTGGAGTGGTGGCCATTGTTCTCCTTCTGGTGGTGCCGATCCCGGCGGCGCTGTTGGACGTGCTGCTGGCGGCCAACATCGCCACGTCAATGCTCATTCTGCTCACCGCCATGTCCATCAAGAAGCCGCTCGACTTCTCGGTGTTCCCCTCGCTTGTGCTGGTCATGACTCTGCTGCGTCTGGGTCTCAACGTGGCCTCCACCCGCCTGGTGTTGCGCGATGCCTATGCGGGTGAGGTCATCAACGCCTTCGGTCACTTCGTCATCGGTGGGTCATTGGTGATTGGCCTGGTGGTTTTCCTCATTCTGGTGGTCATCCAGTTCGCGGTGGTCACCAACGGCGCGGGGCGCGCCGCGGAGGTGGGCGCCCGATTCACGCTGGATGCGCTACCCGGCAAACAGATGGCAATCGACGCAGATCTCAACGCCGGCGTGATTGACGAAAAGGAGGCCCGACGACGGCGGGAATCCGTTGCCGCCGAGGCGGACTTCTACGGCGCCATGGACGGTGGTTCCCGATTCGTCAAGGGTGACGCCATCGCGGGCATTGTCATCACGCTCATCAACCTGGTGGGCGGATTCGTGATAGGCATGGTCCAGCGCGGGATGAGCGCAGGCGAAGCACTCGAGACGTATTCGCTGCTCACCATTGGTGACGGACTGGTGACCCAGATTCCCGCCCTGCTCATGTCCGTGGCCACCGGCTTGGTGGTGACGCGCGGCAGCATGACGGAGGACATGGGAACCGTGGCCGGGCGCCAGATCATGCAGTCACGCGTGGCGCTCATGATAGCTGGAGCGGCAGCGATTGCCATCTCCGTGGTCCCGGGCATTCCGAAGCTTCCCTTCATCGTGGTGGGCACGTTCTTCATCTTCGGAGCAAACCGGATCAAGGTGCGTGAGGAAGCCGAGGATCGTGAGCAGGAGCGTGCCGAAGCGGTCGTGCCGGCAGCAGCGGCGGCGGATACCCCCGAGGCGCTGGTGGAACAGATGTACGTTCATCCCTTGGAAATTCTGCTTGCTCCAGATCTCGTGGATCTGGTGGGGAAGGCGGCCGATCAGGATCTCCTTGGCCGGGTGCAGGCGCTGCGCCGCAAGATCGCTCTGGATCTGGGGCTGCTCCTGCCCCCGGTTCGTACGCGTGACTCCATTGATCTGCCGTCCGGCACGTATTCGATCATGGTGCACGGCGTGGAAGTGGCGAGAGGGCAGGCTCCGGCAGGCAAAGCGCTTGCGCTGGGAGAAGATCTCGATTCTCTCCCGGGAATCTCGGTCAACGAGCCTGTGTTCGGATTGCCCGGACGGTGGATACCGCGCGAGCTCGGGCACACGGCTGAACTCACGGGGGCCACCGTGGTTGACCGCGTCTCGGTGCTCATCACGCATCTGTCCTCGGTGGTCACCACCCATGCCGCCCAGTTGCTTTCGCGCGAGGACGTACGAATGCGCAACGAGAGTCTCAAGGAGACCAGCCCGTCGCTGGTGGAGGAACTCGTTCCGGCGGTGCTGGGACTCGGGGACATTCAGCGCGTGCTGCAAGGACTGCTCGCCGAGCAGGTCCCGATTCGGGATCTGGAGCGCGTCTACGAGGCGCTCTCGGTGCGTGCCCGGACCACGACCGACACCGAGCTGCTCGTGGAGGCTGCACGATTGGCGTTGGGGGATGTCATCGCCTCACGCCACAGCGAGGGAGAGGCTCTGAGAGTGCTCACCATTGACCCACCCAGCGAGCAGACGTTGGTGGAAGGACTGCGCCAGACCGACCAGGGTACTCAGCTGTCCATTGCTCCCGACCACGTGGAGGCGCTGATGGAGTCCGTGCGCCAGCACGTGGCTGCGGCGGAACGAGGCGGCGAATCGGTTGTGCTTGCGTGTGCTCCCACTGTTCGACCCGCGCTGCACCGCATGGTTGCGATGGTGGCTCCGAATCTGCCTGTCCTTTCCTACAGCGAGATCACAGCTGCTGCAAGGCGAATCGAGACTGTTGGGGTGGTGGGCCTCGGGGCGGGGTTTGCCTCATCAGTTGAGTAGTACCGTGCCGGGGTGGTGGTGCGGTGGTTTGCCTGCGGTTGGGGATCGCTGCCGTTGGGTGGCGAAGAGGTGATGCTTCGCGCCAGAGGCCACGTATCTGACCATGTCACAAACGTGGCCCCTCGCCGGTTCCGTGACCTCTCCACGAGAAGGCTCAATCCGGGCAGGCTCACGAACACGCGTGTTCGTGAGCCGTGGGGCTATCGGAGCTCCCATGAGGGCAGGCTATACTTTCGGTGTGTTAGTACTGAGCCGCCGCATCGGCGAGGAGATCATCATCGGTGAAGACATCGTTCTCACCGTTGTCGATGTGCGCAACGATTCAGTACGCCTTGGCATCAAGGCACCTCGCAGTGTCTCCGTGAATCGCGCCGAAGTTCGCCAAGCCGTGGAATCGGAGAATCGCGAGGCGGCGCAGGCCGCGGTGGAACCCGAGGACATGCTGCGTGACCTGCGGCGTCCCACGCGCCCGGCCCCGTCCGATCCAGAGCAGTGAGGCCAGCCGGATACAGCTGGCCGAGGCTCGGGTAACTGAACGAGAAGTCTTTACCCCGGAATCCTCATAACTTGCCCCAACTGTCCGATTCAACTCATGAGTGCAGGATGCGCTCAATCGGACAACATGGAGGTACCCCCGGTGGACGATATGGACGAGATCGTCCAGGAGTTCCTGGTGGAGAGTCACGAGAATCTGGACCAGCTGGATCAGGATCTCGTTGCTCTCGAAAGCCAGCCTGGGTCGCGAGATCTACTGAGCAGCATTTTTCGTACGGTGCATACAATCAAGGGAACGAGCGGATTCCTGGGGTTGGATGCACTGGAATCGGTGTCGCACGTGGGGGAGGGGCTACTTTCCGAGCTGCGTGACGGCAAGCGCACGATGACTCCCACCATCACCGACGTACTCCTTGGACTGGTGGATACCATTCGGGCGATGCTTGCTTCCATCGAGGCAGGAGACGGCGATGCCGCCGTCGATGCCACGCACGTACGTGAGGCAATCACCTCCATACTGGAGAACGGGGATGCTCCTGAGGCGCGGTCGGGTCCCGAGGTTTGCTCGGGTTCCGAGGAGCAGTCAGTCCCTGCGCGCGATGATGCCCAGAACGCCCCGACCGAATCCGCGCCCGCGTCCACGGGAAGTGAGTCACTCCCGTATGCCGCCACCGAGCCTGTGGAAAACGCCGTCGTGGAGCCCGTCGAGTCCGCAGCAGTCCCCATCCCAGAACCTCCTCTCGCGCAGACTTCCACCGAGCCGACCGCCGCCAAGATCGTGACCTCCGCCGAGGTTTTGGCACCAACTCCGGCACAGAACCCGGCCGCCATTCCAGCGTCGGCCGCCGGACGACGCCCGGCCGCTCCGTCGTCGCCCGAACACCACGAGGGAGACGATCATCCCACGATCCGCTCAGCCGCCGATTCGTCGGTGCGCGTGGACGTTGGACTGCTGGACGCGCTCATGCGCCAAGTCGGCGAGCTGGTGCTGGTGCGCAACCAGATCGAGCGCCTCATCGAACAGGACCAGAACATCGATCTGCAGCGCGCTGGCCAAAGCCTCAACCTGATCTCCTCGGAGCTGCAGGAAGGCGTCATGAAGACCCGCATGCAGCCAATTGATCACGTGTGGTCGAAGATGCCGCGCGTCGTGCGCGACCTGTCCAAGTCGTTGGGCCGCGAAATCCATCTGGTGATGGAGGGGCGGGAGACGGAAGTCGATCGCTCTCTGCTGGAGGCGGTGAAGGATCCGTTGACCCACTTGGTGCGCAACGCGATTGATCACGGCATCGAGACGCCGGACAAACGCGTTGCTGCGGGCAAATCACCCGTTGGCACAGTGACGTTGCGCGCCTACCATGCAGGCGGTCAGGTGGTTGTTGAGATCAGCGATGACGGCAAGGGCATTGATCCCGATGCCGTTCTCGCCACCGGCATCCGCCGTGGAGTCGTCACCGAGGAGGTGGCGCCCAAGCTGTCCACCTCCGAGATCTTCGATCTGCTGTTCCAGCCGGGCTTCTCCACTGCGGAGAAGGTCACGAACGTGTCCGGCCGCGGGGTCGGCATGGATGTGGTGCGCAGCAAGGTCGAATCGATCGGCGGCACGGTGGATGTGGATTCCCGGTTGGGATCCGGCACCACGTGGCGCCTGCGAATTCCGCTGACCCTTGCCATCATGCCCGCCCTCACCGTGGAATGCGGCAGTGAGGTGTTCGCAGTGGCCCAGGTCAATCTGCTGGAACTGGTGGCCATCGAAAATCGCGACGACGACGCCCACGTCGAGTACGTGGGAAGCGCACCCGTCTACAGGTTGCGTGGAACGCTGCTCCCGCTGGTCTCCCTGGCCGAAGTGCTGGGGCTGGAACCTGGTACAGGGGCGGCAGTCATTGCCGTCATCCAAGTGGACGAGCACCGGTTCGGCCTGATCGTTGACCGTGTGATCAATACCGAGGAGATCGTCGTCAAGGCGCTGTCCGGGCGTATCAAGCAGATTGGCCTGTATTCGGGAGCCACCGTGCTGGGCGACGGAAACGTGGCACTCATCCTCGATGTCCAGGCCGTGGCTCGCCGGGCGTTGTCGAACGAGATCGGTGATCTGATTCGCGTGCGAGCAGCGGCCATTGCGGCAGAAACCGGTCCTGAGAGGCAAGAGCAACTGCTCGTTGTTGCCATCGGGGACGGACGGCGCGTTGCCCTGCCCTTGGATGCGGTCACGCGTCTGGCACGCATGCCCGCCAACAAGGTCGAGCGTGTGGGACACCGCGAGGTCATCCAATACCGGGGCAATCTGCTGCCGCTGGTTCGGCTGGACCAGATCCTGGGCGCCTTCACGGCCGACGAACCTGAGGAGATGCTGGTCGTCGTTTTGCGTGGCAGCCATGACGAGCAGCTTTCAGTGGTCGTGGCCGAGATCGTGGACATCGTGGATCACGATCCCGGCGCGCGCAGCGAGCTCGACGACGCGGGCTTGCTCGGGTCGACAGTGGTTGGCGACAGAGTCACCGAGCTGCTCGACATCGATAGCCTCATCACCTCCACGGTGCCCATGAAAATGGCACGAATGGGCGATTTTGACATGGAAATGGCGGGAGTCTGACATGAGTAAACTACTCGTCACGTTTGCCGTGGGAGACCACTTCTACGGTGTTCCCGTGGAACGGGTGCAGGAGGTTCTGCCCCAGCGTGTCACCACCCGAGTCCCGTTGGCGCCGGCGGACGTCGCGGGTCTGGTGAACCTGCGCGGACAGGTGGTCGAGTCCCTGGACCTGCGCTCGCGGCTGGGCTTGCCTCCCGTACCCGAGGACACGGAACGAATGAGCGTGGTGGTGCGCAACGGCACCAGCCCCGTCTCGCTTGTCGTGGACCGCATCGGTGACGTCGCGGTGGTGGACGAGGCGCAGTTCGAAGAACCGCCTTCCACCCTCGAATCCGCCCTGCGTGCGCTCATCGTGGGGGCGTACAAGCTTCCCGGGCAGCTTCTGCTCGCCCTCGATGTCGACGCGGTGACCGTTTGAGTGACATGACGTCTTCTTTCACGAGAACGCCATTGGCGGGTTCCGCGGTCGCCGCTCGGCAGAGTGGCCCGATCAGGGTACTGGTGACTGATGACTCCGTCGTCGTTCGAAAACTGGTCTCCCAGGCACTGTCCCTCAACACGGCAATCGAGGTGGTGGGCACAGCAGCAAACGGCCGTATTGCGCTGAACAAGGTACGCCAGCTGGACCCTGACGTGGTCACCATGGACATCGAGATGCCGGAGATGGACGGCATCACGGCTGTGCGCGAGCTGCGCGCCGCAGGCTACCGCCGCCCGATCATCATGTGCTCCACCCTCACCGATCGGGGTGCGGCCGCCACGCTGGATGCGCTTGCGGCCGGGGCCAGCGACTACGTCACAAAGCCCAGCAACACCGGAAGCATCGAGAAGTCGCTCCAGGTGATGGCCGATGATCTGGTGCCCAAGGTTCTTGCGCTTGGACCGCGTTACGCGTCACAGCGGCCCGGCACGACTCGAACCACAGCCTCGGCTTCGGCACAGCGGAGTTTCCGCACCGCGGCCACACGGCCCGGGGCACAGCCGACCGTTGAAATAGTGGTCATCGGTAGCTCGACGGGTGGCCCGAACGCGCTGTCCACCGTCATCGAAGGACTCACCAAGAAACCCAGGGTACCCGTTGTGGTGGTCCAACACATGCCGCCGGTGTTCACGCGCCAACTTTCCGAACGTCTCGACCGGATCGGCCAAATTTCGGTGGTCGAGGCACAGGCAGGCCAGACCTTGGCGGCGGGAACCGTCTACATTGCCCCAGGAGGGCAACACTTGGAAATCCGCTCCGCGGCGGGGCTCGGCGTGGTGCGCCTGAACGATGGACCGCCCGTCAACTACTGTCGTCCGTCGGTCGATGTCATGTTCAGGTCCGCGGTGGCCTGCTACGGTGCCGGGGTGCTGGGTGTTGTGCTGACCGGCATGGGATCCGATGGCGCGGAGGGCGCGGGGCGGATTGTTGCAGCTGGCGGTTCCGTGTTGGCTCAGGACCCGGCGACATCGGTGGTTTGGGGCATGCCGGGCGCAGTGACAGATGCAGGATATGCCCGGGCGGTCCTCCCGCTGGGCGACATGGCCGCCGCCATTGAACGCGGCATCGAGGGGGCGTTGATATGAGTGTGTCCACACTGACCTTCAATTTCGTCAGCGACTTGGTGCGCCGCGAGAGCGCGATCCAGCTGGCTCCGGGCAAGGAATACTTGGTGGAAAGTCGTCTGCTGCCACTGGCGCGCGCCGCCGGACTGAACGGTGACGGGGCTGTTGATCAATACGTACAGAGGGTGAGAAGCGACCCCGCGGCGCTCAGCGGCGTGGTCGAAGCTCTCACCACAAACGAGACGTCGTGGTTCCGGGACAACAGCCCGTTCACGGTGTTGCGCAATACGCTTCTTCCCCAGGTGCGTTCCCGCAATACGGGCGAACTGCGAATCTGGTCCGGAGCCTGCTCCACGGGGCAGGAGCCGTACTCGATTGCAATGTCCCTCCTGGAGGAACGGGAAAGCAACTTCTCCCTGCTGGCGTCGGATCTTTCGCAGGCGGTGCTCACGGTGGCGCGGGATGCTTCATACAGCCAACTCGAAATGAACCGCGGCATGCCGGCGGGGATGCTGGTGCGCTACTTCTCGCGGGCCGGAGCCGGGTGGCGGTTGAGTGAGGACGTGCGAAAACGAGTGATGTTTCGCCAGCACAACCTGTTGAACGGCGTACCTCTGGGAGGGCCGTTCGACATCGTGTTTCTGCGCAATGTACTCATCTACTTTGATGCGGCAACAAAACAGAGGATTCTCAGCGCCATTGCGCGTGCAATGCGCCCGGGAGGCTATCTGGTTCTCGGCGCCGCCGAGACCGTGTACGGCGCAGAACATCTGTGGGATCGGATGCCGGGCAGCCGAGGATCCCAATACCAGCTTCGTGGAGGTGTCAATTGAAGGCTTTGGTGATCGACGATTCGAAGGTGATGCGGAGAATTGTTGGCAAGTATCTTGTGACGGCAGGTTTCGAGGTCGAGGAGGCGGCCAATGGGCAGGAGGCGCTCGACTTCCTTGCGGCACACGGCACCGTTGACCTCGCCTGCATCGACTGGAACATGCCAGTGATGGACGGACTCACCTTCGTCACAAAGGTTCGTGGCACGCGTGAATGGCGCGACATCACACTCATGATGGTCACCACCGAATCCGAGCATGGTCAGATTGTGCGAGCCTTGGCCGCTGGTGCCCACGAGTACCTGATCAAACCGTTTACCCCTGATGCCTTGCTGGACAAATTGGATCTGCTTGGCCTCGCTCCCTACCAGGAGGTGTGATGAGCGAAAAAACAGTCATTACGGAAGCCGCCATTGCGGACGACGCAGCCATCGTGGAACAGGTCCTTGCCATCGCGAAGGACATCTTCACCGCCATGATCGATGGGCAGGAAGGAGGGATCCTGACGTGGGAGGGAAGTGCCCCGCACATCGGTGATCCCCTACACGCCTGGGTCGACATGGGCGGCGCATTCCCGGCGCGGGCCGCCGTGACGGCGGAGCGTTCCACATGTCTGGATCTGGCTCGTGCGTTGATGTCCATGGAGCCGAACGAGGAGCTGTCCGCGGACGACCTGGTGGATGCATTTGGCGAGGTTGCCAACGTGGTGGGAGGCAACATCAAGGCACTCATTCCCGATCCGGGCGCTCTTTCTCTGCCGCAGGTTGCCTCCGCCCTGCCCACCGGGAATGAGCCAAACCATCGAGTGGAGCTGGCATGGTGGGGGCGCCCCATCCTGATCTCACTGTGGAACTTGGACAACTAACACCGCGGAACGTGGACAATCAACGAAGGAGATAGAGCATGAGAGTTTTGGTTGCCGATGACAGCCGTGTCATGCGTCAGATCGTCATTCGCACACTACGTCAGGCCGGGTACGACGACTGGGAGGTGACAGAGGCTCCCGATGGTGCCACGGCACTGGACATCGCACTGACCGAGCAGCCGGATTTGGTGCTCTCCGACTGGAACATGCCCGAGATGAACGGTATCGACCTACTGCGAGAACTGCAGCTGTCCGGGAGCGGCATCCCGCTGGGTTTCGTGACTTCGGAAGGGTCTCGGGAGATGCGCGAGCTTGCCGAGAACGAGGGGGCGCTTTTCCTCATCGCCAAACCATTCACTCCCGAGAGTTTCCGCGACGCCATTGAGGCGGTGCTGGCATGAGCACCGAACTACCAGCATCCAAGGAGGTTCGCGACCTGCTCGTGGGTGTCGTGGGACGTGACATCGATTTCACGGTGGACAGCACCGCATTGACACCCGACTCGCCCGGCGGGGTGATCGTGGGGGAGTACGTCAATGATGCGATGGGGTCGCTTGCCCTCATCGCCCTCGATCTGCCCTTGGCGGCATATCTGGGTGCGGCACTCGCACTGGTCCCGCCGGGCGGTGCCGAAGCCTCGATAGAAGACGGCTTCCTCTCGGATTCGCTTCTGGACAACGCCTACGAGGTTCTCAACATTGCGGCGTCCCTGTTCAACAAGGAGGGAAGGCCGCATCTGGCCATTGGGCCGCTCTACGATACCGCCCGGGCCTTCCTGCCGCAGGAGATCCATTCCTGGTTGATCGGCTCCGTACCCCGCCTCGATGCGGTGGTCAATGTTGCCGGTTATGGACAGGGTCAGATCGGCATCCTCATTCGGTAGCGACACGGCAGTCCTCCGGTGGGGCTGTGCCAATGCGGCGAGGTATCGAGCTCTACAGTTGGAGTACGAAGTCGTACTTCCAACTGTAGAGCTCGCACTCCAACTGTAGAGCTCGCAAAAGTTGCGTACTCCCGTGAAGGCCGCGCGCTCCTGTAAAGGCTAGGCGTTCTTCGCGCTGATGACCGTACCGGCCTTCTCCTTGACCGGTGCGGGAGCCACGTAGGCGCCCTGCCACACGGTGTCGAATGGGGTGTGGCCGGATACCCTCGCGCGGATGCCGTCGGTTACCACGTCCTTGGCCACGCGCACTGCATCGTGGATGTCCGCTCCCTTTGCCAGCTCGGCGGTGATGGCGGCCGCGAGGGTACATCCGGCTCCGGACACGCGGTGCTCGCCGATCTTGGGGGAGGAGAAGGCCGTTGCAGCCTCGCCGTCCCACAGCACGTCAACAGCTTCCTCACCGGGGAAATCGATGCCGCCCTTGACCACCACACAACGCGGTCCGAGCTGGGAGATGCGGTAGGCCGCCTCGGCCAGATCCTGCACGGTTTCCATCTTCTCCATGCCCGCGAGCGTGCAGGCCTCGAAGTAGTTGGGCGTTGCAACGGTGGCCAGTGGGAGGATCTTCTCACGCAGGGCGTTGTCCGTGTCCAGAGCGGCCCCCGGTTCTTGACCCTTGCAGATCAGAACGGGATCGAGAACCACGTTCTTCCAGGTTTGGGTCAACAGGCCTTCGGCGACGGCGTCGATCGTGGCGGGGTGTCCCAACATGCCGATCTTGACGGTGTCCAGATCCTGCGAACTCATGGCAGCTTCCATCTGGTCGCGGATGACCTGCGGATCGACCGGCACGAAGCGATGACCCCAGTTGTTCTTGGGGTCAAAGGAGACGATGCAGGTCAGGGTCCCCATCCCATACACACCCAGATGTTGGAACGTCTTGAGATCTACCTGGAAACCGGCGCCTCCGGTGGCCTCGGATCCGGCAATGGTGTAGGCAAAACTGACCATGATTCTCCTTCTGTGCGAGCAGACTTGTCTGCCACCTATGATGCTAGGTGGGTACGCGCCGCACTGCCTAGCCCGCCCACTATGCTGACTGCCACGCTCACCGGCTGATTCATGATTCTGGTACGCACGACGACGGCGACACGGCACGCACCCGCGTATGTGGTTGCGTTTGGGCCCGCAGTTGGTTTGTTGGGAGTGTGCCTACAGCTGCGGGTGATCCGTGGTTTCCGGGTCTCCTGTCTGGCGTAGGCCGGCTTCGAGCGAATCGATGCGGGCGAGATCTTCCGCGGTGAGGGCGACCTCGGTCGCGGCCAAGTTCTCGGCGAGGCGCTCGCGGTGGACCGACTTGGGGATGATCACCCGGTTCTGGGCCAGATGCCACGCCAGAATCGCTTGGGCGGGCGAGCACCCGCGCGCCGCAGCGATCTCCTGAACCACGGAATTGTGCAGATCGACGCCGCGGCCGATGGGGGAGTACGCTTCCACAGTCATTCCGGCCGCACGGCTGGCGGTCTCGATGTCGCGCTGCTGCAGGCTCGGGTGGGACTCGAACTGGTTCACCATGGGCTTGATGTCGGCTGCTTCCAGGAGGTCTGCGATGATTCGTGGCGTGAAATTCGCGATGCCGATGGCCTTGGCTCGGCCCGATGCGTAGATCTCCTCCAACGCTTTCCAGGTTTCCACGTACAAGCCCCACGCGGGAACAGGCCAGTGAATGAGATAGAGGTCGACGTAGTCGAGCCCGAGGCGCTCCAACGAGGTATCGAAAGCCTTGAGAGCCTTGGCATGTCCCTGATTGCCGTTCTGAAGCTTCGTGGTGACGAAAAGTTCTTCCCGCCCAACACCGCACGCTCGAATTCCGGCGCCCAGACCGTCCTCGTTCTTGTAGGCTGCTGCGCCGTCGAAGTGCCGGTAACCGAGTTCGACCGCATCTTCGACGGTCTTTTGGGTGGCATCGGCGGGAACCTGCCACAGGCCAAGGCCCACCAGAGGAATTTCAATACCGTTGGATAGCGTCGTCGTAGTGCTCATGTAACAATTGTGCCCATTCTTCATCTTAAATGTAAGGCCTATTGTTCCATCGGTGTGTTCGTGCCATGGCGTCATCGTTCGACCCGTGAGGGGTGTGGCCCCGGGTGCCTCCACTGAGCGCCCATGTGTGATCGATCCGTCATCTCGTGGGGATCCATCAAATGTCTACACAGGTAGCCTTGATCCATGGACACAGCGACGTACCGGGTTGATGGGCACACCATGCGCGAGCACTGGATTACAGTGCCACTTGATTATTTCGGAACATTGTCACTGCTGCCCCCGGGCGCAGACTTTCGCATGGTCCCCACCAGAATCAACGTCTTCGCGCGCGAGTACATTCGTGATGGCCGCGAGGATGCGCCTCGACTGGTCTTTTTTCAGGGAGGGCCCGGCTCAGCAGCCCCTCGCATGGCACCGATCGGATCATGGCTTGACACCGCTCTGAACCACTTCCGGGTCGTTCTCATTGACGAACGAGGTACCGGCAACTCACACCCCTTGGAGGCGATAGCAGTCACCAGTGTGGGAGCGCCCGAGGTGCAAGCAGCCTACCTCTCCTGTTTTCGGCAGGATTCGATCGTGCGGGATGCCGAGATTTTGCGGCAGGAGTTGCAGGGGGATGCCCCGTGGGCGGCGCTCGGACAGAGCTTTGGTGGTTTCACGGTCACCTGCTATCTCTCCCAGGCGCCGCGCGGGCTGTCCGAGGCTTTCATAACGGCGGGCCTACCATCCACCACCAGGCATGTGGACGACGTCTACCGCCTCACCTACCGCTCGATGATCAAGCGAAATCGCGAGTTTTTCACGCGCTACGGCCACGACGAAGCGACCTCCTGGTACGTGTCCACTCATCTGGCCGATGTTGAAGAACATCTTCCGACCGGCGAGCGACTCACCCCCGCCCGCTTCCGCCAGCTGGGTATCGTGCTGGGCTACTCCTACGGGCCTGAGCAGCTGCATTTTCTTTTGGAGGATCCCGTGTGGCGGATCAAGGGGCAGCGCAGGTTGCGCCCACAGTTTCTCGCGCGAGTGGGCAAGCTGCTCTCCTTCGCGGACAACCCGCTGTACGGGGTGCTGCACGAATCCATCTATGCGCAGTCCTCCACTGCGGCCACGTCGTGGAGTGCGCAGCGGATTCGCGGTGAGTACCCGGAGTTCACATTGCCCGAGCCGCACGCGGGAGGTTCTGCGGAGAACGACCTGCGCAAAGGTGGCAAAGGCTTCCACTTCACCGGCGAGCACATCTTTCCGTGGCAGATCGAACAAGACCCAGCCCTGGCGCCGATGGCAGAGGCTGCCGAAAGGCTCGCCTTCTTCCAGCGTTGGCCAGAGCTCTATTCGCCGGACACGCTGCGTGAGAACTCGGTGCCAACTGCCGCCTGGATTTACATCGACGACGTTTTCGTACCCTACGAGTTGTCCAAGGAGACCGCCGACCAGATCCGGGGCCTCAAGCCGCTCATCACCAACGATTACCACCATGACGGGCTGCGCACCGGCGGCCCGCAGATGATCGAACGCCTCATCAGGGCCGTTCGCAGCTGATCGGAGTTTCCGCTTCGCCGGTTGAGCAACCGCAGCGCAAGGTGGAGCCGAGTCGAGGTATCGAAACCACATGGCTTGGTATCTGCCGGTTGAGTGGAGTTCGCTGGGCAAACGGAATCGAAACCACGTCATCCGCTGATTTCGACTTCGGCCACTTCGTGACCTCCGCTCAATCAGCGGGGCTTTGCTCGATCGACCCGACTCGAGCTCGCCAGGGGGAGAGTCAGCCCACCAGTGTGGAGTACTGCTCCTCGAAGCGATTGCGGTGGGCGGTGTAGTACGCGGCATTCTCCTCGCGCGGTTCGAAGCGACGCCCGATCGTGGGGTCGGCCCGCTGGACGCCCGGTGCCAAGGTGTCGAGAGCCAGAAGTGCCGTGCCATGAAGCGTTGCCCTCTTGATGACCACGGGGAGCACCGGTAATTGTAGTACGTCGGCCAACATTGCCAACCAACCGGGATGGTCCTGCATGACCCGGCCGGACATTCGGATCTCGCTCGGCGCCGCGCCCACCTCCTTGAGCTGGTCGAATACCCGACCATAGGACTGGCTGACGCCCTCCATGACGGCGCGAACGAGTGCGTCGCCCCGGGTGGCGAAGGTAACCCCCGTGAAGGAGGCCTGCGCTCGCGACGCCCAGCCCGTCGAGCGTTCACCCGTGAAGTAGGGCAGCGCCACCGGAGTGTGCGGATCGGGGCTGCGGGTGAAGATCTCGTCCAGGGTGGTTCCCTCCGGAAGCTTGAGGCTCTCCTCGATCCAGGTGATTGCGCGCCCCACGTCGTTGAGTGCTCCACCAAGGATCGCCCGGTTGCGTGAGACTCGATAGGCCCACAGTCCGCTGGGGATTTCCACTGGAGTTCCACGCACGATCACGCGCATGGCTCCCGAGGTGGCTGCGCTCGCGGCCGTGGCGCGAGCGTCCGGCGCACCCGCACCGATGTTGGAAACTAGGCCGTCAGGGACCACCGGGAACCACGATGCCTCCGCAAGCTCGGGCCAGCGCGCCGCGGCCCTGCCATGTATGTCCGTCAACGGTTGATCGGGGTCGCGGATCTCGCCCAACTGTTGTGCGCGCACGCCGCAGTGTGTCAGAAGGGGCTCGTCCCACTCGCCGGTGTGCCGGTTGAGTAGGCCCGTCCACGCGGCCCCGGCCGTTCCGATGGCGCTCACTCCGAGAAGTTTGTGGTACACGTACTCACCCAACGCCATCCAACGGTCGACCGTGTTGAAGACCTCCGGCTCGCTCTCCCGCAACCACAGGAAACGAGGCGCGAGATAGGAGCTGTGGAACCGGGTTCCCGTACGCTGCTGAACCTCTGTTTCGTCAAAGGCAGCGCGAAGGGCTTCCACCTGTGAGGCGCAGCGGCTGTCCGCATATGTGAAACAGGGAGTGGCCGCCCGACCATCCGCGTTCACCCCAACGACGTTCGCGGCGAACGTGTCAATGGCGACTCCGCCGATCCGCTTCCCCTTGGAGGCCTGCATCGTGTAGTCGATGATCTGGGTGACTTCCTCGGTGATCTCGTCCGGGTCCACTGTCGAGGTTCCGTCACTCGCCGTCGTGAACGAGTGCGCAATGCGTAGCTTCGAACCGGCGATGGGAAGTCCGCGAGCGTCATAGAGTGACCCGCGCGTCGCCGTCGACCCGATGTCGAGAGCGAGGACGAAAGGAGGGATTGCATCGAACAGTGTCGTCTTGAAAATGTCGGCCATGAGCCTTCCTCCGGATTCAACGCTGAATGGGATGTAATGGGGCTTTCCTCTGAGTTCTACTCAAAGGTTACAGTGCCACTGCATGGAGGGACCGGCAAACCCCTCTCCAGAGAGCCCACCTGCTCTTGCCGGTGGTGTGCTGGGAAGGGCTATGTGGCCGAATCCTCCGCGCCGGATTCTCCTGCCGAGTCCTGGTCCGTGCGCTCGCCAAAACTGGTGGTGTTCCCATGAATCTCGGGAGCGAAGCCCTCGAGCAACCAGTCGCGGGCCTTCATGTCATCTTCGGCGCGCAGCCGCGGCACGGAACCCTTTTCAGGATGGAAGCCAATCTTGCCTTCGTAGAAGGCGCGAATCTTGTCCATGTCGGCGACGACGTCGCCCGTCAGCGTGATGTTTCCGGCCCAGCCGTAGGTCATCGTGTTGCGGTCGACGAATCCGAGCTGCACGGGCAGTCCCGTCTCCAGTGCGATCCGGTAGAAGCCCGACTTCCAGTACTTGCGTGGGGAGCGGGTTCCCTTCGGGGCGATGATGAGGGTGAAGGTGTCCTGCGATTTCGCGGTGTGGACGAGCGAACCGACCATGCCGGTGCTCTCGCGGCGGTTGGTGGAGATCGCGCCGATCATGCGCAGGAAGGGGCCCACCACAGGAATCTTGGCCAGATTGTCCTTCATGAGGAACTTGTAGGATCGGCCGATCTTCCAAAAGCACATCACCATCAGGAATCCGTCCCAGTTGGAGGTGTGCGGGGCACCGATGATGACTGCCTTCGGCGGGATTCCCTCGTGGACGAAGGTCCACTTGGAGAACTTCATATAGGTCGAGGCAAGGGCCTGAGTGATCTTCATGGTGGCCTTTCGTCAAGATCTTTGCGGCATGAGCTGGCACGGTTGCCGAACCGTCGAGCGGCTGGAGTGCAGTCGAGCAACAGCCGCGACATGGGACTGGAAGCAGTTATAGCAGGAAGGAGAAGGCGGGGGAGTTGGGTTCGAGTTTCTCGATGGACAAGGGAGAGGCTTCCATGCGGGCAAGAAGCGGTGCAAGGTCCGTGGGGTCGTGAATCTCGATACCCACCAGTGCGGGGCCGGTCTCACGATTGTTCTTCTTTGTGTACTCGAACAGGATGATGTCGTCGTCCTCGCCCAGGACGTCATCGAGGAAGTGACGCAGTGCGCCCGGCTCCTGGGGAAAGGTGACAAGAAAATAGTGACGCAGGCCTTCGTAGACCAGTGAGCGTTCCACGATGTCGTCGTAGCGCGAGACGTCGTTGTTGCCTCCGGAGACGATGCAGGCGATGGGTCCATCGGGCAGATCGGGGAGGAATCGGGCCACGGCGGCGCTCGCGAGTGCTCCTGCAGGTTCGGCGATGATGCCCTCGACTTGGTAGAGGTCCAGCATCTCGGTGCAGATGGCTCCCTCGGGCACGGTGATGATCGTGTCCACGAGATCCCGTGTGATCTCGTAGGTGATGTCCCCGACGCGGGCCACGGCGGTGCCATCGGCAAAGCCGTCGATTGAGGGCAACGTGACGGGGCCACCCGCTTCCAGCGCGGCCTTCATCGACGATGCTCCCTCGGGCTCCACTCCCACGATGTAGACCTCGGGATGGAACTCGCGCAGCCAGATGGCGGTTCCGGCAAGCAGGCCGCCACCTCCGACCGGCACGATGACGGACTTCGGTGCCTCGCTGGCCTGATCGAAGATCTCCTTGACCACCGTTCCCTGTCCGGCGATCGTGCGGGGGTCGTCAAAGGGGTGAACGTAGGTGGCCCCGGACTCCTTGGCAGCCACCTGAGCTGCGGTGGAGGCCTCGTCGAAGGTTGCGCCACCGATGATTTGCTCGACCCAGGGTCCGCCGATGTCGCGGATGCGGGCGCGTTTCTGGCGTGGCGTTGTTGAGGGTAGGAACACCTTGCCGTGGATCTTCAGCTGGCGACACGCGAAGGCGACCCCCTGCGCGTGATTACCGGCCGATGCACAGACCACTCCGGCCTCGCGCTCGGCCGGAGTGAGGCAGGAGATGAGGTTGTAGGCGCCGCGAACCTTGTAGGAACGGCCCACCTGCACGTCCTCGCGTTTGAGGAGGACGGATTGGCGCCGAATGCCCGAGAGTCGCAGTGACAAATCCAATGGGGTTCGACGCACGGTGGTACCGAGAGTCTGAGCCGCGACGACGACGTCGACGCCGGAGGGAGTTGCGCTTGTCATGGGCTAAGTCTGCCGCGCCTTGCTCCCGACTCTCCACATCTGTCCGCCAAATGCGACGAGTTTGATGAAAATTGGCAAGTCCGTGGGAGTCTCGCGGAGTTTGGTCGCTGACTTTCGTATTCTGGAGGCATGGAAAGCCACGATGACGCGCAGGATCTGGACTTTGAGTTCGAGCGGAAGTTTCTGGTGAGGTCGCTACCGCGGGAGGTGGCGATGCACGGTTCTCATCAGGTCATCGCACAGGCCTACCTCTTCGCGCAGGAGGGCTACGCCGTTCGTGTCAGGCTGACTTTCCCCGGTCGGATCGTTGACTTGCCACGTTTCGATGAGACCGTGGATTTTCTGGGGGCTTACGAGCATCGTCTCCTCGCCCACCTGTTGGAGGAGGACCGGAACAGGATATCCGCATCCATCGCGGTGAAATCGCCGCCCGTGGGTGGTGAACGATACGAGATGGAATCGGAGCTCGATGTCAGCGTGGCGGACCAGATTCTGCGGCGCTCGGCCAACATCATCGTGAAGAACCGCCATTCCTTCTGGTATGACGAGGATGGCTGGGAGTTTGATGTGTTCGGCGGCCAGAACGAGGGGCTCATCGTTGCCGAATGCGAGAGGCTTGCCCCGGTCGTGAATTTGAAGATTCCGGATTTTTGCCTGACTGAGGTGACAGAGGATCTACGTTTCACCAACGATTATCTCTCGAAGGAACCGTGGCGCCAATGGAGTGGTATGTATGAGCTTGAACTGCGGGCACGTGGTCCGCATTTCCTGGATTTGAGGGGTCCGAACACCGAAAACGAGCGGAGTGACCGGTGGGACGGAAATGGGTGACAGGAAAAATAGTTGAAATGGAAAAGGCTATGATGATGGATGTTTTGTCACGTGTATCACCGAATGGGCTACTAAGTGGCTTAAGCTGGCGGTATATACCCCGGGGAGTCCCTATGCCAATATTTAGTACACTATTCTAGCGTTAGACTTCCTTGAATCAGAGGTGGTCGGCATTGAGGACACTACTTTGCGTGGGGTGAATGCGCCTCTACGCGTCGTACTGCCAGCGGAGAGTCAATTGTTGAAGGCAGGGTATCTATGAACGCGCTATCGCCGAGGGATTTCGAATTAGCAGCGGAGGAGTCTTTTGCTGCTATGCAGAGGTCTCTTGCTGAGAATGCGAACTGCGAAGCAATCTCACTCACGATCTCCGCTTTCCTTTCCGCCGAAGAGCGCAACAAGATCCGCAACCGAATTTCTCGCGCACAGGGACAGCTTGCCGGCATCATCCGCATGCTTGACAACCGCGCCACGTTGCCGGAGATCGTCATACAGATGCGGGCCGCCGCCAAGGCCGTGCGGCGCACTGCAGTGCGTCTGTTGATCGTTGGTTTTGGTGCGAATACGTCCACCCCCGACAGCGAGCCCCGACGCGTTGCGCTGTCCCACGGATTCCAGATTCTGTCGAGCATGGGTGCGGGTGAACCGGGTCGCCCAGAAGACTCCGTTCCCCGTCTGGGTTCCGGCCAGCAATCCCTCAACAAGGCACAGGCTTTGCTGGAGGATGATGGTTCCTACCTCGAGATGATCGCGGCGCTTGCGATTGCGGGACGTGCCATCAACGAGACGTCGTTCGCCCTTCTCCTCGATAGACTCGCCGAAGCACACGTCAAGGGCGACCATCGGGAGCAGGAGGCCTGTGAAAAGCTCCTGATGGCATACGCCTGATTACCACGGCGCGCCACGGGACGAGCCACAAGTCCGCTGGTAACGAAGTGGCAAACATATGTTGGCACCGCCTTCGATACCGTCATAGAATGGAACTGGAATCGGTGCACGCGGAATTAGCCGCTGCCGATACCATAGAATTACATGAGCTTGCGCCTCTTTCGGGATGTGCGCACAGGCAAGAAGTATCCGTCCCAGCTGAGGTGAGCGGGTGGGATTTCCGGAAACCTTGCCTTAGAGCTGGGTGGTGCGAGAATGCTGCTGTCGTCTCGCACCACCCAGTACTTTTAGGAGCATGAATGAGCGAACAGCTCCCCTTGTCCTCAATTCACCCTCTGGCGCCGGAGTTCCTTTCTGCAACGGCCTTGTACAGCGCCCCTGTTGACGTGGAAAATGCTGTTGGTCGCCTCCGCGAGTTGTGGAGCCTGGATGTTTCTCCGGCCTGGGAGGACATCGAGGCGGGTGCATTCGGCGAGGGAAGCCCCGCCGGTCGCATTCTTCGTTTCCCGGTTGATGACACGCTGGTCATGCTCACTCCATTGGCCCGCGCGATGGAGGTGGAGAATGGCTCCTTGCCGGATCATTCCTTCCACGTGGCCGTGACGTGCTACGCGCCGCTTGCCCCCGAGGAGACCGTCGGTGACGGCGGGGCGGTGCAGGATCTTGAGCTCAAGGCCCGGCGTCGCATGGTCAAGGCTCATACGATTCTCACTCAGCTCATGGACACTCTCATGCGCGAGGAAGCTGCCGTTGGTGTCTACCGTGGCGAACTCGGAGTCGTGCAACCCCCACAGATGATTATTGAGTTGGCGGATCTGCTGTCCAAGGGGCAGGCACCGCTTCCACTGTGGATCGCGATTCGCGTCTACAGTCCGGATCTGAGCAATGGGCGAACGCTGGGTCTACCCCTCTTCGGGCACCTTGATCTCGATGTCATGGACTCGATGCACTCCGGCGAGGATGTTTTCAACATGCTGGCCAATATTGCGGACTACATAATCAGCTCGGACTCGTTCCTGTTGCCGGGGCAGACCATCGGATACCGCGATGGCGAGGAACTGTCCATCACCCAGGATGTCAGCCCCGCGGACAACCAGCCGGTGCTGCGGATTCTGTACTGAACCGTGATGGTTCGGGGGTTCGTGATGAACCCGTGCCAGCGCTGAGAACACATGGGGTGGTGAGCGAGGCATGTGAGGTCCCGTGGCGGGTGGCAAGAGCATGCGAGATCGACGGCACGACTGAGCACAACCAGAGACGGCCGAGAACCATGAAGGCGACCCGGTCACGCGCGTGAAAATCGCAATGGCGTGCATAAGAATACGTATGTTCCATGCGCAGCTCTGTATACGAAGCGTGTGCGGCATTCGTACGGTTACGTGGCCAACGTGAGCAAACTCCCGGCGATGTGCTTGGGCACGCGGGGTAAAATCTTCTTGGATCGTCGAGTGATCGGCGTTCTTCGCTCGTCGCACTCAGTACTGCTTGGCGACGTGGCGGGTCCGTGTGGTGGCAGCGCCGGGCAAACTGGGAACACCTGTGTACTTAGGAAGCCGTATGCCTGCCTCAACTTCGCGTCCTGACGCATCTTCAGCCACACCGTCGCCAGCCAGCTCCCGTCATACAGCTGCCGGAGCGCACACACCACAACTCGCATCTTCTCCAGAGAATTCCACCGTTTCCGGACGCGCCGAGATCGGCGGATTGTCGACAAGACGAGGGGTCTACGACGTCGTCGCCGTTCTGTTTGTCTCGTTCCTGCTGCTGTCGAACATCGCGGCCACCAAACTCATCGGTCTGGACGTGGGTCCGTTCCATCTGATCTTTGATGGTGGCGCAATTCTGTTCCCTCTGACGTACATCCTTGGCGACATGCTGTCGGAGGTCTACGGTTTCAAGTCGGCCCGCCGTGTCATTGTGCTGGGCTTCGTGGTCCAGCTGATTGCCTCCTTTGCGTTCTGGCTTGCCGTCACGGCCCCGGCCGCGGCGGACTACACCGATCAGGATGCCTTTGCGGCAGTATTGGGTGTTGTTCCCCGTTTCGTTGCGGCTTCGATGCTTGGTTACCTTGTAGGGCAGTTGCTCAACGCGTACGTTCTCGTGAAGATCAAGAAGCGCTGGGGCGAGAAGCAGCTATGGGCGCGCCTGATCGGCTCCACGCTGGTGGGCGAGGCTGCCGATACGGTCGTTTTCTGCGCGGTTGCATGGGGCGGTTTGGTGCTTGCGGGTGAGATGCCGCTCGGGACGATCATCAACCTTGGCGTGGTCGGTTTCGTGTACAAGGTGGCCGTTGAAGTGATCTTCCTGCCGGTGACCTATGGAGTCGTGGGCTGGGTGAAGAAGCGCGAACCCGGCTATGCGCCAGCTGTGCCTCAGGCACTGTCCGCCTGACTGACAGTTGGGCTTGAAGGGAGACTGTGCCGAAACCGTTGGGTTCGAACGGAGCTCCCGCCGTGTATCGTTGTGGGCTGTATGTAGAGGCCTACTGCGTTGCTTGGCCTCCCATTTCTTTCACTGGAGCAGAGAACGGCTACGAGAACAGACATGAGCGAACGGACTGGCTTGGTTGGCTTGAATGATGGCGCCCCCGAGAACACTGGTTTCACCTTGGAGACTCGGCTTGAAGAGGGTGCGCACGGCACGTTGACCGACCGTCCTTTGGGACGCACGGGAATCCTTCACACGCCCCACGGCGACATCGAAACGCCGGCCTTCATCCCGGTGGGCACCAAGGCCACAGTGAAGGCGGTGTTGCCCGAGTCCGTCAAGGAGCTTGGAGCTCAGGCCGTCCTGGCCAATGCCTACCACCTCTACCTGCAGCCCGGTTCGGATATCGTGGACGAAGCCGGTGGCCTTGGCAGGTTCATGAATTGGAGCGGACCCACCTACACCGATTCGGGTGGTTTCCAAGTGCTGTCGCTCGGCTCCGGTTTCAAGAAGGTCCTCTCGGAGGAGTTCTCCGGCACCGGTCGCGCGGATGCCGAGGTGGCGCCTTCGAAGGAGCGGCTCGCCGATATTGACGACGACGGCGTCTGGTTCCGCTCGCACCTGAATGGCACAAAGCATCGCTTCACACCGGAGACTTCCATGCGTATCCAGCATGAACTGGGTGCGGACATCATGTTTGCCTTCGACGAGTTGACCACCCTGCTCAACTCGCGTGGCTACCAGGAGCAGGCTCTGGAGCGCACGCGGCTGTGGGCCGAACGCTGCCTCGACGCGCACCGTCAGCTGACCCAGGAGCGCTCACAACGGCCTTACCAACAGCTTTTCGGCGTTGTTCAGGGTGCGCAGTATGAGGATCTGCGCCGTAAGGCTTCTCGCGACCTTGGCTCCATGGAGATCAATGGGCAACGCTTCGACGGTTTCGGAATCGGGGGAGCGTTGGAAAAGGAGAATCTCGGCATGATCGTCGGCTGGGTCTGTGAGGAGTTGCCGGAGGACCGTGCACGCCACTTGCTGGGCATCTCCGAACCCGATGATTTCTTCGCCGCCGTGGAGGCGGGAGCGGACACCTTCGACTGTGTGAACCCTTCGCGAGTGGCGCGCAATGCTGCCATCTATTCGCCGGACGGGCGTTTCAATGTGACGCGCTCCCAGTTCAAACGGGATTTCGGCCCGCTGGTCCCGGGATGCGAGTGCTACACCTGCACCCACTACTCGCGGTCCTACATTCACCATGCTTTCAAGGCCAAGGAGATGATCAGCTCCACCCTGGCCACGATCCACAACGAATACTTCACAGTGCAACTTGTCAACAGCATCCGAAAGGCCATGTGTGACGGGACGTACGCGGAGTTCAAGGCGGAGACTCTGGGCCGGTTCTATGCAGGAAACTGGGGCAGGGTTGACGGCGGGCTGGGCTGAGCCCCGCAGAGGAGGAGACGTGACGTTGAGGGATCTCTACCCGCCGATTGAGCCGTTCGACCACGGTCTGCTGGATGTCGGGGATGGACACTGTGTTTACTGGGAAGTGTGCGGAAACCCTGACGGCATGCCGGCCATCTTTCTGCACGGTGGTCCCGGGGCCGGATGCACGCCCGACCATCGCAGGCTGTTCGACCCGGAATTCTACAAGATCGTTCTCTTCGACCAGCGGGGCTGTGGACGGTCCCTGCCCCACGCGGAGACCGGGGCCAACACGACGTGGCATCTGGTTGAGGACATGGAACGTATTCGGGAGCACCTCAACATTGACAGGTGGCTCGTTTACGGGGGTTCGTGGGGTTCGGCCCTCGCGCTCGCCTACGCGCAGACGCATCCGTCAACCGTTGAGGCCCTCATCGTCCGTGGCGTGTTCACGTTGAGGCAAGGGGAACTGGACTGGTACTACCAGAGTGGCGCATCGTGGGTCTTCCCGGAGTACTGGGAGGACTTCATTGCGCCGATTCCTCCAGATGAACGCGACAATTTCATCGAAGCATACTCGAGGAGGCTGACTCATCCGGATCGAGAGGTCCAGTTGCAGGCGGCCAAGGCATGGAGCGTGTGGGAGGGACGAACAATATCTCTCCTACCCGATGAAACGGCAGCTACCGACTATACGGAGGATGCCTTTGCTCTGGCCTTTGCTCGCATTGAGAACCATTACTTCATGAATGGGGGATTCTTCGAGGAAGACCAGCTCCTCCGCAATGCGGATCGGCTTGCGGGGATCCCCGGTGTCATTGTGCAGGGACGGTATGACATGGCGACGCCGGCGCGGACCGCGTGGGAGCTCTCGCGCCGGTGGCCCGATGCCGAACTACGAATCATCGCCGATGCCGGCCATGCGGTGAGCGAGCCGGGCATCTCCTCGGCGTTGGTGGAGGCCACGGACGGGTTTCGGAAGAGCTTGAGGCCGTAGTTCACTGGATTGGGCCGTGGGTTCCATTTCTCCGATACCTGTGAGCCGAACGGTTGCCTCGCAGATGAAGGTACGGGATCGGGGGCCGTAGTTCCTAGTCGTCAGAGAGCATCTTGGGTAGGAAGCCGAGTTCGTCGAGCCGCTTGATCAGGCGCATGGCGATTGGCCCCCGCGCAAGCGAGAGGTGGTAGAACCTTGGCCCGTCAGCTGCTTGGCGAAGAAGTTTCCGGTGGAGCAGTTTTTTGATTTCGCGTGATCGCTGTGTGGATGTTCCGGGCAGCACCCCTGTAAGATCGCCCGCTTTCACCACGCCTTTGTCCGCCACTGTTCGCAGGACCTCATTTGTCTCAGCATCGATCACTCCGTCTTCGACGAGTTTCATGAGGGCCGGAAAGATGAGTTCTGACGTTACATACCCATGATTTTGAAGGTTGGTAACGCGTTCCAGGTCACCTCTGATACCCCGTGCGAAGAAGGTCGCCCAGCGAATATCTCCTTCGTCGGTGAGTGAATCGGCACCTTCAAGGGCCGAAATGTACTCGGCGCGATTGTTTCCAAAGACGGATGTTGGATTGAGTGCGCTGTAACCGCGGGAGGAGAAGACGGTGCGTCGCAGCATGGCGTAGGTGAAGAGCCGGGAGACTCTGCCGTTGCCATTGCCGAAGGGATGAATCCAGACGAACCGGTGGTGGGCGAGTGCAATCTGGAGCATTTGCTGGTTCATGGAGTACTCCGTGTTGGCGAAGTCCAGCAGATCTGTCATTTCCGCGTGAATGTTTACCCATGAAGGGGGCTTATGTGTGGAACCAGTGATCGCGACGTCGTTTGTGCGATAGTGGCCCGGTGTTGCGTCACCCTCGCGTTTGAGCCCATCGACCGCGCGTGCATGGAGTTCGCGTACAAAATTATGTGTCAGAGACTGCGTAGGGTCGGATTCATCAATGAAATGGGCAGTTTCCGCGATATTGAGGATTTCTTTGAAATGGTCCTCCAGAGACAGAGGAGACGGGGTCGAGATGTTGTCGAGGGCCTCGTAGACGGTCGTGTGGTTGCCCTCGATCCGGGCAGAGACGACGCTCATGACTGTGTCGAAAAGATGATGAAGCTCGATGTAGGTTTGCTTCGGAGTGGTCCCCCTTCCGATATCGGTTCGTAGCCGCTCGATTTCAAAGAGCAAGGTGACCAGTTCTGAGTTGAATGCTGGCTCGGGAAGCCGATACATGTCATTCATCATCGATCCAGTCTGTAGTTTTGAATGCTGCGCGCAACTGCACCAGTTGCCCTCAATGTTACAGAATATTTGCGCTGGCTACCCGGATTATTTTCATTGGCGTCGTTATTTCGTTGATATTTCAGCGCTTGTGAAAGTGAATCGAGAAATAAATGTTCCGGCCTCGGCGCCAACTATTTGCGTTTGAACGCCGCAGAATTTTCCTTCGCGGCAGAAGGTCCTGGCGCGGGCACGCATTTTCCGTGACGAAAATGCAGGCATGGGCCGGAACAGAATACTGCGGAGCAATGCGCGGCGGCGGTCTCGATGCGGGCGGCATGAGGGGCACCATCGCACCCGGCGAACCGGGTTAGGAGAACGATGATGCCCCTCATGGCTGGTGAGAGTGGACCAACCCTTGGCTGAACCCTCTGTTTCGGGCGGACAACCCAAGATGCACGGCTCAAGGCCGAGGGTCACCGCCTTGCGGTGCACACCCCAACCCCGAGCTTGCTCTCACGGTTCTGGAACGATGATGTCGCGAACCAGCTTGTCGAGATCCGCATCGGCATTCAGGAACTGGCGCAGTGTCTTGGCAGTGGGTCCGAAGGTCTCGAACTCCTCGACGCTCATGCCGTCGACGTCGTAGGCGCGGTTGAAGTCCGGAATGCGGCGCAGTTGGTCGATGTAGTACTCATCCACGGGGACGTCCATGCGTGCCACGGGTTCGTAATCCGAGGCATTGATGATCTGCTGCCACTTGAACGGCGGGGAGACGACGACGTCGCCGCCCTGGAACTCGGACCATTGCAGCACGTTGCGGAAGGCGGCACTGAGTAGGCGGGCACGCAGGCCACGCTCCTGGAAGATGCCGTAGGCCTTCTTGAGGGCAGCCACGCCAGCCCACTCAAGGGCGGACGGATCGATGTAGATGCCATCGCGGGCGACGACGTGCTTCATCCAGTCATCGAGGCGGCCAACCATGATGGTCACGACCGGGCCCATGGTGGAAATGTCCAGCCCCTCGGCCTCGCGGCGCTTGAGTCCGCGCTCAATGGCCTCGGCAGACTCAACTGCCTGCGGCACCGAGAAGGAGACGGTGACATTCATGGAGACGCCGCGGTAGGTGGCATCTTCGATCGCCTCAATGCCAACCTTGGTGGCGGGAACCTTCACGACGATATTCGGCGCAAGCTCAGAGAACTCGACAGCTTGATCGGCGAGCTTCTCGGCGTTGCGATGGAAGCGAGGATCGGTCTGAACGGAGAGACGCCCGTTGCGGCCCTTGTGCTCCTCGAAGGTGGGTTCGAGCAGCTTGGCTGCCTCCACGGACATGTCCTTGACTGCCTGCCAGCCGATCTCGGACTCGCCCCAGGTGGGATTGTCCTGCGCGATGGCCTTGATGCGGGGTGCCCAGATCTCGGGGTGCTTGGAGATGGTTGTGTAGGCGATGACCGGATTGCAGGTGGCGCCGACGCCGCCGAAGGAAATGGACTGCGTCAGCTCATCGAGATCGGACGAGTCGTTCCACAGAACGGTTGGGAAATTCCGGGCCGCTGTAAGAAGCGGGCCAGGGGTGAAGGAGGTGGTGCTCACTGAGGCTCCTAGGGATCACAAGGGTACATGCCCTCATTAGCATGTAATATCTATTATTCATCAAGCTAATGACAAATGGGAGCAATTGTCAAGATTATCGGGGTACTTCACAGAGAGTGAATTGCGTCGGGGTGTTGAGAAAAGCTGTTTGTTCGCACCCGAAACATGGTGCGACGCATGGAGAATGGCGGTAACGCCTCAAAAGAACTCCACGGGAACGGAAGCGCAGGCGCGCCAAGGGAGCCTGTTCCCGTGGAGTTCATAGGTGATGACATGTGCATGTCATCTGGAGATTTGCCGCGTGACGGAATCATGACGGATGTGAGACTCAGATTCCCGCGCGTCAATCCCCTTTGTCCGGCCCCAATGAGGCCATGCGACTCCGTCGGGGCCGGACAAGTTCTGGCAACTCAGCGCTCGTGGAAGTCCGATCAGCTCCCGTTGGCGCTGAGGGCCTGTGGTTCCTCAGGAATAGCGCTGCTCGAACTCAACTTCGAGTTCTTCGAGAGACGAATGCTTGGTCTCGGGAACGACCTTGATCATCCATGTCAGCGCCACGATGTTGACGATGGTGAAGACGGTGTAGGTGACCACTGGACCGAGAATGTCCATGATGGGTGGGAAGGCAAACGTGATGATCGCATTGGCGACCCAAATGCACAACACTGCGAAGCCCATGGCCACACCGCGAATACGGGAGGGGAAGAGTTCGGCCATGATCACCCACGTTGCCGGAGCGTTTCCGGACTGCATGAACAACATGAACATCACGATGGCGGCAACGACGAGATAAGGGACGTAGTTCGGCATGGACGGCAAAACGTTCCCCGCTTCGTCCAGATGTGGACTGATGCCGAATTTGAAGATCAGTGCGAGCATGCCCAACATCACGGTGAGGCCTGCTGTGCCCGAGATCAGAACCGTGCGTCGGTTGAACCGTGCCAGCAGCCATAGTCCGGTGGCTGATCCAATGACCGAAGCCACGCCCGTCAAAACTGTCAGTGTGATGGCCGCCTGAGTGCCGAAGCCCGCCTGCTGAAGGATCTTCGGGGCGTAGTACATCATCGTGTTCACGCCGGTCGTCTGATTGAAGATGCCAATGAGTCCGCCGATGACAATGAGTTTGCGCAGCCAACGAATCTTGAAGATCTGCCGCAGGGACATCGTCTCCTGCGAGGTCTCCTTCTGCTTGGACTCGACCATCTCGGTGACCTCTCCAGCGATGTCGTCACCTTCCACGCGTACGCGCTTGAGCGCCCCAACCGCTTCGGCAAACCGAAAGTTGGCCGCGTACCAGCGTGAGGATTCAGGCATCATACGCATGCCGATCCACAACGCAACGGCGGGAATGGAGCAGACGATGAGCATGTAGCGCCAGGTGTTTCCATTTCCGTGGTCCACGGTGAACAGGGCGGGATCAAGCTTGCCGATGACGTCCCACGAGTACATCTTCCCAGCCTCAAGAAGGGTCTCGACGCCGCCGATCGTGGCGGTGGTCCCGTCTCTGACAGTCTTGAGGACGACGTCGGGGCCGCCGGTTATGTTTGCGATAACTGCGTTGACCACGAAGGCCAGGAGCTGACCAGTCACGATCATCAGTTGGTCGATACCCACAAGAACACCGCGAATACGCTTGGGTGCGGTTTCGGACAGGTAGACGGGAACTGTCGCGGAAGCGCCGCCAACTGCGCATCCGAGTATGAAACGCGCGGGGTAGAGGAAGATGAGATTCGGGGCCAACGCGCATCCGACTGCGCCGACGAAGAATACTCCCGCCAAGAGCAGAATGTTGTGGCGGCGACCATACTTGTCAGAAAGGCGGCCTCCGTAGAAGGCGCCGAAGGCGCAGCCAATGAGCAGGAAGGCTCCAACGAGGCCTTCCTCCACTGCGGTCAGGGCGAGGCCGCTGCCTTCCTTTGGCATCTGCATGTAGGGAAGTGCGCCGGAAATCACTCCGGTGTCGTAGCCGAAGAGGAGTGAACCCAGGGTGGCAACAAGGGCAACGAATTTCACGGAGCGTTTCTTACCGGAAGGTGGGGTCTTTTCTACGAGGTCCTTGATGTCCTCGCTGGAAAGGTCAGCATTGCTGGTTAAATTGGATGACATCCTTGTCTCCTTGATGGGCCCCGCCGCTAGTGGTGGGGCATGTGGGGGGAGCGGGGCACTGAAACGCCCCTGAGAGGGGGTGGGGAGGGGCTCCCCCGACTGGTTGGTTCGTAGCACTAGTCGGGGAGAGCCTCTGCCGTTGAGGAAGTACCCTGCACGGGGAGAGTTCGCACGAACCCATGGTTCCATGTCTTACGGGCGTTCCTCGGGATCATCATTCGACGTCGATCTTGGCACCACCGTTTGCCGCGGAGCGTGCGATGGCATCGGCGATGCGCAGCTCTCGGTAGCCATCGGCGAAAGAAGCGCACTTGGGTAGACCGTTCTCCACACCAGCGACCTGCTGGAGGAAGGCATGGGCCTGGTAGGTGAACTGCTCAATCTGGGTCAGTCCGACGCCTGCAACCGGCATGGAGGAACCGCGACCGTAGTAGGGGAAGTCCGGGTTGACGAGGACCTGACGGGGACCTCCCAATCCGGCCGGGGAGTTGACGTCGTCAACCTTGATTTCGCCGGTACGGGCGAGATCCCATTCGGCGCGTCCCTTGGTCCCGAGCACCTGAATCTGCAGGGAGTTGGGCATGTTCCATGCAACTCGGGAGCAGGAGAAGGTGCCGATGGCGCCGTTTTCGAAGTGGGCGGTGAAGGCGGTGACGTCGTCGTTCTCCACGGTGTCCATCTCAGCGTTCTCGGTGTCCAAGGCGGTGCCACGGGTGACATGTCCCTGAGCAACCGGACGTTCCTTGATGACCGTGGTCATGACGGCACCGGAGACGGACTTCAGCGGACCGCACACCAACTCGGCGGCGTCGATGAGGTGGGAGCCGACATCGCCGAGCGCGCCGGTGCCCATCGGGCCCTTGTAGCGCCAGGCCATCGGGGTGCTGGGATCCGAACCGTAATCGCACCAGTAGCGGCCGTCGATGTGCGCAATGTCGCCGAGGTGGCCGTCCTTGACCATCTTCGCGATCTGGGCGAGGGCAGCGTTGCGGCGGAAGGTGAATCCGACCGAAGTCACAACGCCAGCTTCCTGCTCCGCTTCTGCCATGGCCTTGGCGTTCTCCAGAGTGTCTGCGATCGGCTTTTCGCACAGCACATGCTTGCCTGCTCGAATCAGGGCCTCGGCGATCTCGCGGTGCAGCGCATTGCCCACAACGATGGAGACGATATCGATCTCGGGATCCTCGGCGACCTTCTTCCAGTCGTCCACTGCGTTGGCGTAGCCGTAGCGTTCGGCGGCATCCTGTGCGAAAGGCAGGTAGGCATCTGCAATGGTGTGCAGGTTGATCTTGGGCAGACCGAGGTCATAGACGGTGCCGACCTGCCGCCAAGCGTTTGCATGGGTGGTTCCCGCCATGCCGGCGCCGATGACAGCGACATTGAGGGTTTTCTTGCTCATGTTCGAACCTCCATTGGTTCCATCCGAAATATTACTAACGCGCGTTATGCGTCTGTTTGAGTATGGCGAGGATTGGTTTGTGCTGTCAAGGGTTTTGAGAAAAGAGACGTGATGGCGCGCTCCAAAGTACGGCGTATGCGATGATTGCGAGTGGCTCGGGGTGGCCCGGTGTGCTGTGAGTGGGTGGAGGGCGGGCGGTTGCGAGTGGGTGTGCTGCGAGACCGAGAGACGCGAGAGCCGCAACGCGCGCCATTCGATAAGATTTGAGGGCAGCAATGCTTTGTACGTATTTGTCTTTGTGAATGCATCCTAGGAGTAGCCGTGGTTCGCCGTCCCACACAGTCCGATGTCGCTCGTGCGGCTGGGGTATCTCGTGGGGCGGTATCGCTGGCACTCTCGGGTTCGCCGGGGGTTGGCGAGGATACTCGGGAGCGAATTCGTGCCGTTGCGGCCGATCTCGGTTACGTCAGAAATCTGGGTGCCGCAGCGCTGGCGGGCCAGTTCGAATCTGCCTTGGGCGTGGTCCTCCCTGACCTGCGCAATCCCTTCTTCGAGAGTTTGGTGGCGGAGATTCAGCACCGAGGTGTGAGCAACGATCGCCTTCCGCTGTTCGTCACTGCTCTGGATGACCCGGAGCAGGAGATGATGGTGATGCGCAAGCTCCACGAGCTTCGCGTAGGCGGCATCGTCGTGGTGTCGCCTGTGTCCTCGCGCGAACACCTCATCAAGATGTCCGAAATTCTGCCCATTGCAGTCATCGGATCGGAGCCGATCGGAGGATGCGTGGACGTCGTCCACATGGATGAGGACCACGCCGCCCGATTGATTTCGGAGCATGTGCGCGCTGGGGGATGGAAGCGGGTTTTGCATCTATCGGGCATGGCGGGACCTGGAGACGTTTGGGTCGAACGCCGCCGCCGCGCGCTGGCCGAGGCATTCAAGGACATCCACTTCACTCATGTGGCAGTCCGTAGCGACGATATGATACATCCAGTTGTCGGGGCACAGGATCCGGGCAACCGTGCAGAACCGCTGGCCATCGTTGCCCACAATGATCTGACCGCAATCGATATTGTTACGGCTGTGCGTGGCTTGGGGTTGGTGCCCGGTCGGGATGTCGCCATCATAGGTTTTGACGACACCCACATGGCGGCCCGCCCCGAGTTCGGCCTGACATCAATCCACCAAGACGCGGGCGATCTGTCCCAGATTTCCCTTGATATGTTGCATGAACGGGCAGCCGACCCCACGGCGCCCGGCCGGGAAGCGGTGCTGGCACCAACCCTGACCGTTCGATCGTCTTCCTGAACTACGTTGTCGAACGCCGGGTGTTCTGGAGTTCGGGTGCACTGGAGTTGAAATAGCGCCCATTGGTTTTGTTTGACCAACCGGCGGGGTTCGACTCGCTGTGCTCGCTCAACCGGCGGATTTGATAACGATCAACCGGCGGGATTCGACTCGCTGTGCTCGCTCAACCGGCCCACGTTCGCCACCAACCCGCTCGATCTACTCGGAACTGAGGGTGAAGTGGAAGGAATAGAGCTCCGCGTTGTAGATGTGTGTGCCGCTTTCGACGACTTTTCCTGATGCGTCATAAGCCGTGCGTTGCATGGTCAGGAGAGGGGCACCCGGTTCGATGTTCAGCCACTGCGAATCCTCCTCGGTTGCTGTCCGTGCGCCAACGGATTGGCGCGCGGTGGCGGGGTGGATCCCTCGTCCTTCCAGACACTTGTAGAGCCCTGCCTGGGAGAGTTCGGTCAGTGAGGGCGCCGTGGCGGCGGGAAGAACGTTCTCCATGATGGCCAGTGGGCGCTCGTTGGCCGAGCGAGACCGTTTGATGCGGATGATCTCGGCCCCAGCGGGGCACTCAAGCATCTTGGCCTCGACGTCGTTCGCCAATTTGACTTCATAACTCAGGACCTTGGTCCTTGGCTCGAATCCCGCCTTGATCAAATCTTCATTGAGTGAGGTCAAGGACAGGGAACGTCGCACCTGGGTGGGGGTTACCCGGGTACCGGCCCCGCGCTTGCGCACCAGCAGCCCCTTTGTGACGAGGTCTTGGAAGGCGCGGCGCACCGTGGGGCGGGAGACATCGAGGCGTTTGGCCAGCGAAACTTCGTCCTCGATGAGCTGACCGGGCTCGAGTTGACCGGAGTTGATGAGCGCTTCCAGCGGCTTGGCGATCTGTTGGTAGAGCGGCTCACCGGAATGTCTGTCCAAAGAAATCCATGGTGTGTATGGCTTTTTCAGGTCGGTCGGCATCTTGCTCACCTGTACTCTCGTTGTACTCTGGGGCGAACCCTTCTGTCAGCATGATAACCGATTGTCTACAATTAATTTTTGTAAGAACAAAGAGTTGACAATACGTCACGGGAGCCATACATTGAGATTGTCTCACTCCCCGTCGTCGTGGAAGGAACATGACATGAATCGATCTGGTGCCGCGCCACTGGACTTACTCGGTATTGGCCGCTGTGGTGTCGACGTATATCCCCTACAGACGGGGATTGGTCTTGAGGACGTGACCAGCTTCGGAAAGTTTCTCGGAGGCTCGCCCACGAACGTCGCCGTCGCCGCCGCGCGGCTCGGAGAACGTACCGCCGTCATTACGGGCGTGGGTGACGATCCCTTCGGGCGATTCGTGCGCCGCGAAATGCGAAGGCTGGGCGTGTCGGACGAGTTTGTCATCAAGAATTCGAACTTCAATACACCGGTCACTTTCTGCGAGATATTCCCTCCGGATGATTTCCCCCTCTACTTTTATCGTGAGCCCTCGGCTCCCGATCTCCAACTCTCACCCGAGGACATTCCCCTGGACGCCGTCCGTGATGCCAAGGTCTTCTGGTTGAGCGTTACCGGTCTCTCGCAGGAACCCTCTCGCCAAGCCCATCACGCGGCACTCGACGCCCGGAACAAGAGTCGCTGGACCATCGCCGACCTCGACTACCGGGAGATCTTCTGGACCAACGAGGAAGTGGCCCACGAGGAAGTCGAGCGGATACTTGCAAAGGTCAATGTGGCCATCGGCAACAAGGAAGAATGCCGCATCGCTGTTGGTGAGACCGAACCCGACCGTGCCGCCGATGCATTGCTTGAGCGCGGTGTGGAGATTGCAGTCGTCAAGCAGGGCCCGCTCGGAACACTCGCCAAGACGGAAGAGGAGCGCATCGTCGTCCCGGTGACTCCCATCGACGTGCACAACGGACTTGGTGCGGGAGACTCCTTCGGAGGGGCCTTCTCCCACGCCCTCCTACAAGGCTGGGACCTGCCCACCGCTGTCCAGTTCGCCTCGACGGCCGGAGCGATCGTGGCCTCGCGCCTGGAGTGTTCCACGGCCATGGCCACCGAGGTCGAGATTTTGCACAAGATGCGACACAACCCAGATTCGGCACCAATCGTAGAAAAGCGGTGAACGCAATGCCCTTGATCGAAAAACTCAGCGAGATTCGTGCCACGGATCCGGGGAGGGTCCTCTCGAGCGTGACCGATCGACCCAAGGCCCACCTTGCGGACTTCGATCGTCTCATGGTGATTGCCTGTGATCATCCGGCACGTGGCGCCCTTGGTGCCGGAGCGAATCCCCGGGCGATGGAGTCGCGCGAGGAAGTCCTGCAGCGCTGCGTGGAGGCTCTGAGCCGCCCGGGTGTCAACGGCTTCCTCGGCACCGCGGACATAATCGAGGATCTCGCCCTGCTCGGCGCACTCGATGGCAAGGTCGTCTGGGGTTCGATGAACCGCGGTGGCCTGCAAGGTGCATCCTTCGAGATGGATGACAGGTTCACCTGCTACGACGCCGCAGGCATTGAAGAATCCGGCCTCGCAGGCGGAAAGATGCTGCTGCGCTTCAACTACAAGGACCCCGCCACCGTTGCCACCATGGAGTCCTGCGCCCACGCTGTTGACGATCTTGCTGCGCGCGGCCTGAACGCGATGGTCGAACCGTTCATCTCCAGCTGGGTTGATGGACGCGTCCTCAACGATCTCTCCGTGGACGCCATCATTCGTTCCATTGCGATCGCTTCCGGCCTGGGCAGGACCTCGGCCCACACCTGGCTGAAGCTGCCCTGCGTTGCCGATATGGCACGGGTCATGGAGGCCACAACTCTTCCCAGCCTGATTCTGGGTGGCGAGGTGTCCAAGGATCCCGATGGGACGCTGGAGAAGTGGGCCAACGCTCTGGCCCAGCCCAATGTGCGTGGATTGGTCATTGGCCGATCCCTCCTCTTCCCGCCCGATGACGACGTCGCGGCGGCAGTCGATCGAGCTGTGGAGCTGCTATGAGTAACGAAGAGTATGTAATTCGGGCCGGTGCAACCGCCCATGACGACTACGCGCTGGATGTCACTCCAGAAATTGCTGGCTGGGATTGGTCATCGCTACGCGTGATCAACTTGGCTCCCGGTGCGACGGTGAAGGTTCCCGGGTCGCAGGCGGAATACCTGATTCTCCCGCTGGCGGGTGGTTGTGTTGTGCAGGCCGAGGGCCGGATGATTGCGGTCGAGGGCCGTGAGTCCGTGTTCACCGACATCACGGACTATGCCTACATCCCACGCAATGTGGACATCGTACTCTCGAGTGAGGCTGGCGCACGCATAGCCCTTCCCGGAGCAAAGGCAACCGCTGACTTCCCGCTGCGCCACTGCCCCCGTGACGAAGTGGGCACCGGGCTCCGGGGTGCAGGTCCCTCCTCCCGCCAGGTGAACAACTACGCGCTGGGCAATGATGTGGAGACCTCCCACCTACTTGCCTGTGAAGTGCTGACTCCGGGCGGCAACTGGTCCTCCTATCCCCCGCACAAGCACGACGAGCATAACGACGTCGAGCGCGTGCTCGAGGAGATCTACTACTACGAGGTGCGCCCTGGCGAGCACGATTCCGAAGGCTTTGCCCTTCAGCGGATCTACCCATCGCCCGGCCACGACATCGATGTGTGCACGGAGGTGCGCGACGGCGACGTCGTCGTCATGCCATACGGATATCACGGCCCTTCCGTGGCGGCGCCGGGATACGACCTGTACTACCTCAACGTGATGGCGGGACCGGCCGAGGACTCGGTGTGGCTCATGACCGATGACCCGCACCACACGTGGATCCGGCAGAGCTGGGAGACCCAAGAGGTCGACCCACGCCTTCCCATGACACCCATGAACTAGCACCGGTGACCCCGATGAACTGACGCCAATCCGGGTCCGCTGATGGTGGGAAACTCACCCGTGTTCGGGGAATTCACCCGCATTTGGCGGCCCCCAATCGAACAACCTGCCGGCATCGATGCCGCATGGAACCAACCCCATTACCCCTTGAATCTACTTCCCCTCACCTCAAACCCACTTAGGAGATGAAATGAGCACATCCCCGGCCCAGACCGTCCGGCTCACCGTGGCCCAAGCGACCATCCGCTTCCTCGTCAATCAGTATTCCGAGCGCGACGGCGTCGAGCAGCGCCTCATCGCCGGAGCCTTCGGCATCTTCGGCCATGGAAATGTGGCCGGGCTGGGGCAGGCCCTGTTGCAGAACGAGCTGGATTGCGCGCCGGACGGCGGTGAGATGCCCTACGTCATGCCCCGCAACGAGCAGGGCGAGGTTCACGCGGCGGCGGCCTACGCCAAGTCGAAGAACCGCCTGCAGACCATGATGTGCACCGCGTCGATCGGGCCCGGTTCGCTGAACATGGTGACGGGCGCGGCATTGGCGACGACGAACCGCGTTCCCGTTCTGATCTTCCCCTCCGATCAGTTCGCCACTCGTTATCCGGACCCTGTGCTGCAGCAGATCGAGAATGCACAGACTCTGGACACCACGGCCAACGATGCCTTCCGCCCGGTCTCGGCATTCTTCGACCGCATCAACCGCCCGGAGCAGCTGGCGCCCTCGCTCATGCAGGCGATGCGCACGCTGACTGATCCTGCGGACACCGGCGCCGTGGTCATCGCGATGCCGCAGGACGTGCAGGCCGAGGCCTTCGACTTCCCGGTGGAGCTGTTCAACAAGCGCGTGTGGCACATCCGCCGCACGCCGCTCGATCAGGCTTCCCTCGATCGCGCCGTGGAGCTCGTCAAGAAGTCGGAGCGTCCGCTGATCGTTTCCGGTGGCGGCACCATTTACTCGGAGGCGTCCGAGGAGCTGCGCGCCTTCGCCGCGGCAACCGGTATCCCTGTCTCTGACACCCAGGCGGGCAAGGGAGCCATCAACTTCGATCACCCGCAGTCGGTGGGTGGCGTCGGCTCCACCGGCGGTGATTCGGCAAACCATCTGGCGGACAAGGCTGATCTGGTCATCGGCATCGGCACCCGCTACTCGGACTTCACGACGGCGTCGCACACCCAGTTCAAGAACCCGGACGTCAAGTTCGTCAATGTCAACGTCAAGGCCTTCGACGCCGTCAAGAACGCCGGCGAGATGCTGGTGGCCGATGCTCGCGAGTCGCTCGTCGCTCTGACAGAGGCGCTCGAGGGCTACAAGGTGAGCGATGCGTACGCGGAGGAAGTGACCCGGGAGAAGGAGGCGTGGGAGAAGGTCGTGTACCAGTGCACGCACTTGGATCACCAGCCACTCCCGGCCCAGACAGAGGTCTTCGGTGCTCTCAACGAGCTGATGGGTGATAACGACGTCGTCATCAACGCCGCTGGCTCGATGCCCGGTGACCTGCAGGCCCTGTGGCAAGCCCGCACCCCGGTCCAGTACCACGTGGAGTACGCCTTCTCCTGCATGGGCTACGAGATCCCGGCGGCCATGGGTGTCAAGATGGCTCTTCCCGATTCCGAAGTGGTCTCCATTGTTGGTGACGGCACCTACCAGATGTTGCCGATGGAGCTGGCGACCATCTCCCAAGAAGGCATCAAGGTCATCTTCGTGCTGCTGCAGAACTATGGGTACGCCTCGATTGGCTCGCTGTCGGAATCCCGAGGCTCCCAGCGTTTCGGAACCACCTATCGCAAGGGTGGAGCAGGTGCGGATCACACGGACGTTGATCGTCCGAGGCTGGATGTGGACATCGCCGCCAACGCCCGCTCGTGGGGCATCGATGTGATCGAGGTGCATTCGATTGCCGAGTTCAAGGAAGCCTACGCGCAGGCGGTGGCATCCGATCGGGCCACGATGATCCACATCGAGACGGACCTCTACGGCCCGAATCCGCCGTCGTCCTCGTGGTGGGATGTCCCCGTTTCCGAGGTCTCCCGCATCGACTCGACCCAGAAGGCCTATCAAGAACACTTGGAGAACAAGAAGCCGCAGCGCCATTACCTGCGCTGACAATTGAATGTCCCCCTCTTTCTTCGTGCATGTGTTTGACGATGGAGGGGGAGTGGGGTTCGCGCGGAAAAGCGCGATCCCCGGGGCGAATCGCGCCGCGGGCGGCATAGTGGGTTGAGACTTCCACGTCTCATAGGGGCCGCTGCCCGCCGGTGTTGAGAAGCCCGAGGGGTGGAGATGGGTGGAGAAGTTCTTGGTTTCTTCTTTGCCCGTCTCCACCCCTACCTTTTGTCTTTCCGTCGAGTGGCAGGCGTTGGTCATCTGACGGCGGAGTTTCTCCGGGTAAAGATTTTGTATTGCTGGAGATGTTCGGAGTGGACTCATATGTGAGAGACAAATATTTCTCCATGAGTGAGATAGATTAACTTTATTCATTTTTGTCATGACAAAAGTCCCAGTCTGTACTAGGGTTTTACCCAGGCGAGAGCGCAGAAGCTAGCGCACGCGCCAACCGCTTGCAGCAAACAAAAAGCGATAAGGAGTTCGCGACAATGAAGACGATTGAACACTGGATCGATGGCGAGTATTACACCGGTACCCCCACTGGTCGTTTTGGCGTAGAGGATCCGGCAACCGGGCAGATCCAGGCAGAACTGCTTCAGGCTTCTGACGCCGATCTGGATCACGCGGTTGAGGTTGCCGCCCGGGCTCAGAAGGAATGGGCGAAGGTTCCGCTCTCCAAGCGCGTGGACATCATGTTCAAAATGCGCCAGTTGGTCCTCGATCATCAGGACGAGATGGCCAAGTTGATCGTGGCCGAGCACGGAAAGAACTACTCGGATGCGCTTGGCGAGATCCAGCGTGGCCGTGAGACCCTCGACTTCGCCTGCGGTATCAATGCGGCTCTCAAGGGTGAGCATTCTTACGAGATCTCCCGCGGCGTGGACATCCACACCCTGCGCCAGCCGGTTGGTGTTGTCGCGGGCATCTGCCCCTTCAACTTCCCCGCCATGGTCCCGATGTGGATGCATCCCGTAGCCATTGCCACAGGCAACGCCTTCATTCTCAAGCCTGCTTCGGCCACGCCGTCCGCGGCGCTGCTGACAGCCAAGCTATACAAGGAAGCCGGGCTGCCCGACGGCGTGTTCAATGTTGTGTCCGGCAACCGCAACATGGTGACCAAGGTGTTGGAGCACCCCGGCATCGATGCCATTTCCTTTGTGGGTTCCACCCCGGTGGCTCACATCGTGCAGGACACCGGAGTCTCCCACGGCAAGCGCGTGCAGGCGCTCGGTGGGGCCAACAACCATGCCATCGTGCTTCCGGACGCGGACATGGACTTTGCGGCGGGACACATCTCGGCAGCCGCTTTCGGCGCCGCGGGTGAGCGGTGCATGGCCCTGCCGGTGGTTGTGGCCGTGGGTGGCGTGGGGCCATCTCTGGCCCAGAAGGTCAAGGCATTTGCAGAGAAGATCAAGGTCGGTCCCGGTATGGACGAGGGCATCGAGATGGGCCCGGTTATTGACGCCAAGTCCAAGTCCAACATCGTCGGACTGATCGACGACGCCGAAGAGCGCGGCTCCGACGTGGTCCTCGACGGACGTTCCCTGGTCATTCCCGGACACGAGGACGGCCACTTCCTTGGACCCACGATCCTCGACGGCGTTCCGCTGGACGCTCCCGCATACAAGGAAGAGGTCTTCGGCCCCGTCCTGACCATCGTGCACGCCGACACCTACGAAGAGGCGATCGAGATCGTCAATTCCTCCGAGTTCGGCAACGGAGCCGCGATCTTTACGAACGATGGTGGTATGGCCCGTCGCTTCTCGATCGACGTCGAGGCCGGCATGGTGGGTATCAATGTGCCGATTCCAACCCCGGTTGCCTACTACTCCTTCGGTGGCTGGAAGGAGTCGCTGCTCGGCGATACCCACATTCACGGCCCCGAGGGCGTCAAGTTCTACACCCGTGGCAAGGCCATCACCTCTCGGTGGCCTTCCGAGCGCAGCTACGCCGCGACGATGTCATTCCAGCGTGAGGACGGAGATTCGCGCTGACAGCTGCGGGCCGCTGACAGCTGTGCCGGTTGAGTGGAGGCCACGGGTCGGAATCAAAACCCGCTGAATGGGGAAGTTCCCCGGATCGGTTGCGAAAGCAGTCTGACCCGGGGAACTTCTTGTGTGGGGTGGTCGTTGGTGGGGGCGGGTTGAGTGCTGGTTGAGCGAGCCGTGGGCGAGTCGAAACCCGTGCCCCCGAACACCGGTGAATGAGAGCCATCCTGAGACGGATGTGGCCGAGTTGAAATATCGAAACCGTCGTTCACTTGCCACGGCAACACATGGGCACTCGGGCCGTGGATGGTCCTCTTCAGCACTTGACTCGATTTGCCCAATTGTTAAGATTTGTTGCACTTATGACTGTACATAACCCGACGCGGGTATTACACTCGTAGGTGTTGGAGCGCTCCAAAACCTGGTTCTCTTCAACGGACAGGATTCTCAATGATGAGGAGAAAGAGCGATGGCCTCCAAGGCACGTAATACAGTAGATCCCAAGTACTCCAAGCTCGCCATTGGCGTGTGTCCCGACCAATGGGGTGTTTGGTTCCCGGAGGATGAGAAGCAGATGGATCCCCGCCGGGCCATGGAAGAAATGGCAGAGGCAGGATTCGAGATCATCGAGACGGGTCCCTTCGGATACTTCCCCAAGGACCCCAAGGAACTGGCGAAGTGGACAACCGAACTCGGCCTCAAAGTTGTTGCAGGCACAGGTTGGGGCATCCTGCACAAGGCTGAGGCCTGGGCCGAGACCGAGAAGACCTTCCGTGCGATTGCCGAGACTCACGCCGCAGTTGGCGCGGAATACATCGTGCATCTTCCTCCGCTCTACCGCGATGACAAGACGTGGGAGTGGACCGATGATCGTGTGCTCTCTCCCGACGCCTGGAATCTCTACGTGGAGAACGCGAACCGCCTGGGCCAGATGCTTCTGGACGAGTACGGACTGAAGATGGTCCTTCACCCCCACGGAGACTCCCACATTGAAACTCCGGAGGAAATCGCCCGCATCTTCGATGCCACCGATCCCACCTACGTCAACCTCTGCCTCGATTCCGGCCACGTCGTCTACGGCGGGGGTGACCCCATCGAGTTGATCAAGAAGTACCCCGAGCGCATCACCTACGTGCACATCAAGGCATTCGACGAGGACATCACCCGTGAGGCCCACGAGAAGGATTGGCCCTTCGGCGAAGCCGTCGCCAAGGGAGCCTCGGTGTGCCCGCCGGCCGGTCTACCGGAGATGCACGCATTCGTCGATGCCCTTGCCGAGTTGGACAAGGACATCTACTGCATCTGCGAGCAGGACTGCTACCCCTGTGAGCCGTCCTTCCCCAAGCAGAACGCCATCAACATGCGCAACTACCTGGCCGAGTGCGGTCTGGGACTGAAGTAGACCCAAGCTTGGCGGTACCTACCGGGCCCGCGGGCATTTATCGAGCCCCAAGACATTTGCCAAACCCGAGGGCACGCACCAAACCCGACGAAACCGACTCGGCTCCGGGCCGTCGTCGTCCCGAATTTCCTGAACCCCGGGCCCTTCACGGGGCCCGGGAACCAATCCCACCCCACATGACACGCAGACACAAGAAATCCTGACACCCAGACACGCAAGGAAAAGAACAATGACTGTTCGAATTGGACTGATTGGCGCTGGCGGTATGGGCCGCGCCCACGTTGAGCGTATTGAAAACGAGCTGGCTGGTGGCAAGATCACCGCCGTTGCGGACATCAACCTGGAGGGCGCCAAGGCCGTCGCTGAGCCGCTTGGCGCAGCGGCTTACGGCTCCGGAGCTGAACTGATTGCCGACCCGAGTGTTGACGCCGTCATCGTCGCCACATTTGGCAAGGTACATGCTCCCGACATCATCGCCGCCATCGAAGCCGGCAAGTACGTTCTGAGTGAGAAGCCGCTCGCCACCACTCCGGAGGATTGCCTGGAGATCATGGAGGCCGAGCAGAAGGCTGGCAAGAAGCTGGTCACGGTCGGCTTCATGCGCCGCTTCGATCAGGCGTACAACGAGATGCGTGATGCCCTGCGCGGCGGCGCGCTCGGATACGCCACCCTGGTTCATTGCCGCCATCGCAATCCCTCCGTGCCGGAGAACTACACGACCCGTAACATGATCGATGACACCGCGATCCACGAGATCGACACCTGCCGCTACCTACTGGATGAGGAGATCGTCTCCGTGCGCGTGGACACCCCGCGCGCCACCTCGCGCCGTTTCGACCACCTGCAGGATCCGCTTGTTCTGGTCGCCAAGACCGAATCCGGTGTTTTGATCGACGACGAAGTGAACGTCAACATCCAGTTCGGTTACTCCATTGAATGCGAGCTGGTCATGGAGGCGGGCACGATTCGTCTGGGCGATCAGGAGCACACCGTCATCCGTGACTCCGCGGGCAACCGCAACGCCATCTGCAACAGCCATATCGATCGCTTCCATGGCGCCTTCAACCAGGAGGTGCAGCAGTGGATCCGCGCCGTCGAGCGCGACGAGCAGACCGGCTCGACCGCTTGGGACGGCTACGCCGCGACCTGCGTCGTGGATGCAGCTCTGGAATCGCTGGAGAACGGCGGCGGCGAGGTCTCCGTCACGATGATTGAAAAGCCAGCGTTCTACGTGTGAGTTCACCTGGGGTCCAACGCTTTTGTCGTTGGACCCCGCCGGGCTTCGTTTGTGTTGGTCTCCTCATCGCCTGTGGACCATTCGTTCATATGACTGAACAAAGCCTTGTGCGCGCGAGGTGACGCGCGTTAGTATTTTATTGTTGGGCGCGCGGATTTTCCCTGGAGTGGAGGCGACGGAGTCTCCATTCTGAGAGGGGAGATCGCGTCCTGTAAACGGTTCCGTTGGCTGCCCACACCACCTATCCGAGAAGAGGATGTCATGGTTGATATTGCCCTTGATCCGAATATGTATTATCGTTCGATGTCCACTGCGCAGACCCTTCACAAGGCCGCTGAGCTGGGTTTCGAGCATGTTGAGTTGTCCCCAAATTCTGAGTTTCATTTTTGGCATCGTTATCCCAAGGCCGATGATGATTTCGTCGCGGAGCTCAAGAAGGCCTCGAAGGAGTCCGGCGTCTCCATCCGCACGCTGAACCCGGTGTTCAACTGGGCTTCCACCGATGAGACCGAGCGGCAGGCGCAGGTGCGCAATTGGCGCCGTCTCCTCGAGCTTGCCGACCAGCTCGACGTGCGCGAGATCGTTTCCGAATTCTCGGGCAACCCGAACACTCCGCGCGAATGCGAGGCGCAGTGGTACCGCTCGATCGAAGAATTGGCTCCCGTCTTCGAGGGCTACGGTATCAAGTTGAACATGGAGGCCCACCCTTACGATTTCGTCGAGCTGCACGACGACGCATACGGCGTCGTACGGGGGACGAATCTGGACTGGATCGGCTACGAGTATTGCGGACCCCACACCTTCCACCTGGATGCAGGCGAGGGAGACGTGGAGCGCATGATCAGGTCCTGCGCGCCGAAGCTGGGCGAGGTGCACATCGCCGACTCCTTCAACCATCTGGCGAATGATGGCAACCGGTACATCATCAATCCTCCGGGTGTCGATGCGCGAGTGCATCAGCACAACGAGTTGGGTCATGGTGAGGTTGCTTGGGATGAGTTGTTTGCGGCCTTGCGCGAGGTTGGCTTCGACGGCGTCCTTTCCGTGTGTATTTTCGGCTGGCACGAGTGGGCGGATGAGGCCAACAAGCGCGTCCTGGAACGCCTGAAGAAGGAGTTCCCCGGAGCCTGATCGCCAATTCGCCGGCAACGGCTCGATGGATTCCGACGACGAAACGAGGAATCCGACATGGTGCTCCATTGATTCGGCGAGTTCTACCTGTAGAGCACGAGTTCTACAGGTAGAACGGCGACTTCGTGTGCCAACGGTAGATCTCGCGGCATCGACTCCGAGCGCCGAGGGTTACATCCGCCCATCTGTGTGGACCTGCTGGTCCGAGGTGGGAGATTCTCAGCAGCTGAGTAGGCGCCGAGACGCCGGAGGTGAACGCTATAGGGTTTAGACGTCCGGTTTCTCGGGCGATACTACTGCTGGCTCGAATGAGCTTGGAGGTGCATGTGCGGGCTCGACCCACCCAAGTCGATGTGGCGCGGCTTGCTGGCGTTTCTCGCCAGACCGTTTCTTTGGTGGCGCGTGAGGATCCCCGCGTCTCCGATGAAAAACGCACTCTCGTGCATGATGCAATGGACCGGCTCGGCTACCGGGTCAACGTTGCCGCACGAGCCCTCGCCAGCCGGCGAACCCGGTTCGTGGGGATAGTTCTTTCCGAATTGACCAACCCCTTTCAAGCGGATCTTGTCGAGGTGATGCGTCGCCGTTGCGAGAAGGCCGGTCTGGTCCCGTTCATTGCTCCTGTTGGTGAGAGTAGCGAAGAGGAATCCACGGCAATTGCGCGGTTCTCGGAAATGAACGTGGATGGGCTCGTTCTGATTTCTCCATTGCTCAGAGAGTCAGAGCTGGCGAAAATCGGTGGTGAGATCGCCACCGTCGTCGTCACTCGAAATCACGCACCCGAGGGTGTGGACGTGGTCCACTCCGACGATGCAACAGCTGGTCGTCTGGCCACGGAGCATCTCATTGAATCAGGGTACGAAGACGTCGTCTTTCTCGGATACGATCGCCCAATTCCCGGCGACTCGGCTGTGTATCGAGAGGCCAGCTACCGCGCTGTCATGAACGAAAATGGTAGGTCGGCAAAGAGTGTTCTGACACCCAGGGATTCCGTCATCGCATCTGCCAGGCGGATTGTTGCGCAGTATGGCGCCAATACCGGGGTCGTCTGCCACAACGACTTCATCGCGATCGAGGTGCTGGGGATTCTGAGCGAGTTCGGATTGACGCCGGGGATCGACGTCGGCGTCGTCGGATTCGACAACACCAGGATCAGTGGTTTCCCAGGTATCTCCCTCACCACCATTGATCAGCAGTGGGAGGAGATCGCGACCCGCTCCATCGATCTGCTCATCGAACGGATCGAGAAGGAACGCAGGGAGAGTGTGGATATCTCGTTGCCATCCAGCTTGGTTGTTCGGAATTCCAGTATTCGTGAGAAGTCCGAGTAAAGCAGTCGAACGACTGGAAATGGCCGGGCCCGCCTTCAAGGCGGGCCCGGCCATTGTGCGGTGAGCGGGATGAATTCGGTGCTGGGTGAGGTCACTACCTGGGTGAGGTCACTACCTGGGTGAGGTCACTACCTGGGCGAGGTCACTACCTGGGCGAGGTCTCTACCTGGGTGAGGTCACTACCTGGGTGAGGTCACTACCTGGGCGAGGTCAGATATCCTGAGGCTTCCAGCTCGGCGGTTTCACCGGCAGGACACCGCGCAACAAGTTCACCGTCTGCTCCAGGCCTTCCACCGAATCGAGAATGACGTCCTCGTGTTCGATGGCAAGGACGCCGTCGTACCCGGATGAACGTAGTTCACACAGGAACTGCCCCCAGAACTGTTGGCCTCCCGGATAACCCAGTCCCAGTGTGACGAAGTTCCACGGACGCTGCGCGTGCTGCTCCGGCGGCTGGGTCCCGAGGACTCCGTGGGCGGCGACGATGTGCTCCTGCAAACGCGAATCCTTTGCGTGCACGTTGTGAATCGCCCCGGAGAGCGTACGGGCAACTACTCGCGGATCTGCACCCATCCACATGGGGTGGGAGGGGTCAAGGTTTGCGCCAACGTTGGGACCCACTGCCTCGCGCAGCCGTAGCAAGGTTTCCGCACTGTACACCAACTGTGCTCCGTGCATTTCGACGGCGAAGCGGACGTCTCTCTCCTGCCCGAAAGCTGAGAGCTTCTTCCAGTAGGGGATGGCCACGTCGTTCCACTGGTAGTCCAGAATCGTCTGGGTTTCGGGCGGCCACGAGGTGGTGATCCAGTTGGGAGTGGAGTCTCCAGGGGCTCCTGCGGGCAGACCCGACATGAGCACCACGGTTGGGACCTCAAGAAGGGAGGCAAGCTCGACTGCTCGATGCACGACCTCGTCCACCTCCTGCCCGATTTCCGGATGCAGTTGGTTTCCGTTTGCGTTCAGCGCGGAGATACGCAGCCCACGGTCCGCGACGGCGTCCGTGAATCGTCTGCGAGCGGTTTCGTCTGCGAGCAGTTGTTCCGCGTTGATGTGAGGCGCGGATGACCACCCTCCCGTGGGAAACTCCAGATCGGTGATCCCCAAGGAGGCCGCGGTATCCAGCATTTCCTCGAATGGGAGAGCGGCGAGGGAGTCCGTCACCATACCGATGCGCATCAGGCAAGCACCTCGTCAACAGAAGGAACCTCCACGGTGGCTCCATCATTGTGCATGGATTCCACGAGGGCATTGGCGACGATCGTGGAACGTAGTGCATCCTCGGCGCTGGCCGCGCCTTCGGGAAGCTTCTTCTGTGCAGCGGCGGCAACCCATGCGGACAACTCGGCGCGGTAGGCGGCGGCAAAACGTGGGCGCCAATCGGCGGGGTAGGAGTTGATGGCGGCGAGGTCTTTGCTGACCATCAGCGGATTCTGCTCAACCAGGGAGGGAACTCGGGGGAGCTCCACGGATGCGGTCTCGCAGACGAGCTCGCAGCGCACGTCGTACCCGTATTGGGCCTGAACCTGAACCTCGACGGTATGCAGCGCGCCGTTGGCATCCTCCATCAGGAGCAGCTGAGGATCCTGACGCTTGGTGATGAGGGTGGAGGGGCGGCCGCCCTTCCACTCAACGCGGGTGATCGGGCTTCCGGCGAGCCATGGAATGATGTCGATCTCGTGGATGCCGGAGTTCGTCACGGTATCCTCCGAGGTGCCGTCCGGGTGGGCCTCGACGTTGCGGTGGATGGAATGAGACATGAGCAGAGCGCCGTCAGCGCCACTGTCCAGACGCTCGCGAAGCGCCAGATAACCAGGATCGAAGCGGCGCATGAAGCCGACCGTCACCAGTTCTTCGCCGAGCTCGCGTTCCTTCTTGACGACGGCGGCAGCTTCTTCGGCCGTTGGGGCGAGCGGCTTTTCGCACAATACCGGTAGTCCCTTGTCCAGTGCGCGCAGGGTGAGCGGGGCGTGGAAGCGATCTGGTGCGGCGATGATGACAGCATCGACGAGGCCGGAGTCGATCATTTCCTCGCCGCTGGCGAAGACGTGCTCAGCGCCCACGCTGTCGGCCAGTTCTTTCGCGGCCTTCGTATTGACATCGGCAACGGACACGAGGCGAGCGCCCTGAATTCCTGCTGCGAAGTTGCGGGCATGATCCTGCCCCATGACACCTGTTCCTATGATGCCAACCTTGAGTTCTTTGGTCACGATTTCTCCTCGAATCTTCTGAGTCTCGAGACAAATCTAAGCCTCTCTCGGCGATGTTCGCAACAAATATCAATCAAGTGTGAACAATTATGAGGAAGTCCTTGGGTGCCTGCTTGTTGCACGAATCTCTTGGATTTCCTGAGTGTCCGCCACATACAGGCTTTGGAGGGTCAAGATTTCTGTGGTGGTCCGGGTGTGGAAAGCTTGATTCAGGGTCCGAAGATCTCGCTGAGATGTGAACGTTTACGAATGTGGAATAAACCAATTTGCAAACATGTATGGACAAATGGCCACCTAGCGGGTAGTCTCCTATGTTAGAGCGCTCCAAAGATTGCCGGCGCTCGACTCAATGATGAGTGGCCCGTCAAAGGGAGGCGGGCTCGGATGGAGGTATTCCACATGACAGCATCTCCCCAAGGGGCGGTTCGACGAGATCCGGCCCCGGACGAACTGAGGGATTTGGTGGCGAAAACGCCACCGTCCGGAAAGAAACGATCTCTGGGCTTTCTCGCTTTTGTGGCGTGCCTGGGTTCACTTCTCTTTGGTTATGACACGGGCGTCATCGCCGGCGCGTTGCCCTTCATGCACATGCCCGGCGAAGCCGGTGGACTGCACCTGAATGCTGTGGAAGAGGGCATGGTCGGCGGCTTGCTGGCGATCGGTGCGGCGATCGGTGCAATCGTTGGCGGGCGCATGTCGGACCGCTACGGACGCCGCCACAACATCACCATGCTGGCGATGGTCTTCATTGTCGGAACACTTGGCTGCACCTTTGCTCCGAACATTTGGGTGCTTTACCCCTTCCGAATCATTTTGGGTTTTGCCGTTGGTGGCGCCTCTGCAACGGTTCCCGTGTTCTTGGCAGAAAGCGCGCCCAAGCGCTTGCGCGGTCCGCTCGTAGCCATTGATCAGTTCATGATCGTGTTCGGTCAGCTGGTTGCCTACACCATGAACGCGTGGATTTCCGCGCACAACGGTGGTCCTCGTGTTGAGACCACCACGGGAAGCATGACTTGGGATGCGGCCCAGCCTGCGCTCAACAACGGCTCGCTTCTTCTCGAGAACGTGACTGGCGGAAATGGAGCGGCTTGGCGCTGGATGCTGGTACTGGCAACAATTCCCGCCATCGCCCTGTGGATCGGCATCCGCATGCTTCCGGAGTCTTCTCGCTGGTACGCAGCGAACTTCCGCTACCCCGAGGCGGTTGGCTCCCTCAAGCGCTTGCGTGACGAGTCCAAGGACGATGTCGGCGCCGAGATCGAGCAGATGGTCGAGGTCAACCGTCAAGAAGCCGAAGAAGAAAAATGGACGCTACGGCAAGCATGGAACACCAAGTGGACCAAGAAGATTCTGATCATAGGTATCACGCTGGGATGCTTCGACCAGCTGACCGGCATCAACACCGCCATGTACTATCTGCCGAAGATCCTGCACTCGGTGGGCTTCGCATCGGCTGATGCAATCATGCTGAATGTGTACACGGGAATCGCTTCGTGTATCGGTGCGGGTACCGGACTGTGGGTTGTCGCCAAGTTCTTGAGGCGTCACGTCGGCATCTACCAGGAAGCTGGCATCACCATCGCCCTCTCCACTCTGGCTTTGGTCTTCGCCTTCGGTGTGGCTCCCTACGAGATGGAAGACGGGACTTTCTCCGCCGACATGCCGACCATGATTCCGTGGATCGTTCTCATCATTGTGGCGGTCTTCGTGTTCATCAAGCAGTCCGGAACCGTCGTGTGGATCTACATGGGTGAGCTCTTCCCCGCGAAGATCCGCGGTATCGGAAATGGGCTGGCCGTGGGCTGCCTCTGGATCATGAACGCAGTTGTCACTGCGGTGTTCCCGCCCATGATCGAGAACCTTGGCGGTGCGATCACCTACGGCATCTTCGCGGCAATCAATTTCTGTGCATTGCTTTTCTATATCAAGGTGGTTCCAGAGACGAAGATCTACTCACTTGAGGAGATCGAGGAGCGTCTGGAGAAGGCATACTCCTGATTGGAAGCACTCATGGAGTTCGGCGGCGAGCCGCAAAGAGACTCGGATGACATCGCAGTGATCCATGAGTGCTGAACAACTGGATATGTGGAAGGGGCGCAGCTCCGGTGGAAGCCGGATGCTGCGCCCCACGCGTTGTGTTGGAGGGGTCTCACTGCAATGTGATCGGAATGCCTCGGGAAGGGTTGCGTGGGGTGCTGCTTTGTGTTGTGGGGTGCTGCTTTGTGGGGTCTGTTCTCTCGGTTGAGTGGAGGTTGGTTGAGTGGAGCTTGTAGGGCAAACGGAATCGAAACCACGTGCTGGGCCAGATGGGTGGACGATGGGTTTGAGTCCGAAGGCCAATGGGATCGAGGACGTGGCCCCAAGCTGGCCCATGCGGGGTGGTGCTCATGAATGTGAAGAGGTCACGCATCCAGCGAGAGGCGTACAGATCGAACCACAACGGGCGGATTCCAGCGGTGGGTGCAACGTCTTGGCGACAGGTGGGGCGATGGGCATCGGGCGGGACCACTGGGACTACTGGGCCTATTGGTGGCTCATTGCTTCGTCGAGTTCTACAGGTAGTGCGCGAGCTCTACAGGTAGAACGGCGACTTCGTGTGCCAACGGTAGATCTCGGCGTATCGACCGCAGGGTAGATCCCGCTGGAGAGCGGCGAATGCTTCCCACGGCCGTGGCGGGCGTGTCCCATACGGTTGTGTCCTATCCGCCTCTCAGTCGATGGTGCGAGCCTGCGGCCGTTTGTGCAGGAGACGCAGCGAGATCTGAATTGAGGGGCCAGTCAATGCAACGGAAGCGATCGTTCCGAATCCGAACACTCCGCCGATGAGGGCCCCAATGCTGAATTGAGTAGCGTCGTAGATGATTCGAACGGTGCGAAACTGGAAACGCTTCTGCCGTTCGGAAAGTGCCAGCGGGACGGTGTCATTGGGGGCCATGCCGAGATCGCCGATCTGAAGAAGCGCCACACCGAATCCGACCAAGCATGGTGCCACGACTGCGGCGACGATCCGTATGGCGAGAACCGATTCGTGGAGCCATGGCCCGAAGATTGCTCCCCAGAAGTTGAGGGAAGTGCCGATGAGGAAGACTCCCAGAAGCGTCCCCAGCCCAATGCGACGCCTCGCGATGAAGAACGTAACGATCAGAAGAATTCCCTGAGCAATGTTGGCCACGGTTCCAACTTGCAGCTGCGCATGCTTGGCGATTCCGTGGGCCATGAGATTGAAGGGGTCGGACCCAAGGCCGCTGTTGACCATGAGGGCACTGGCGAATCCGATGGCGAAGAAGCCGAGGATTGTCAGTGTGATCCTCTGCCAGAGATGTCCGTTGTTCATCATTGAACTTCCTGCGTGAGTGGGTGTGCGGAACTGGATGGTGCCGTGAAGGTAACCGTCAGCAAGGAACATCGGGTTCGGCTCTGTTGGATGAATGCAGCTGTGATGGATGAGATCGCGCCCCTTGTCGGATGAGTGCGCCTCTGATGTCTGATGAACATGGCTTTGAGAGATGATTGCGCGACCGTCAGAAGAAGGGACAGCCGGCAGAAGGAAGGGCAGACGTCAGAACAAGAAATGACCATCAAAACAAGAGATAGGCGGAGCTGAGCACTGTGAGCGCGATGATCAGTGGGTTGAATACGGCGGGATTCATGCGGCGAATGAGCCAACGCCCCAAGAAGGCGCCCACAAGAACAGTGGGAAGTAGTAATAGATCGGTTGCCAAGGAGTGCTCTGAGTGCAGGCCGAGGGTTGCTTGAAACGGCACCTTGGCGATGTTCACGATGAAGAAGAACCAGGCCTGAGTGCCAAGGAATCGCACCATGTCGAAACCTGAAGCGAGGAAGTACATCGTCATGGGCGGACCGCCGGAGTTCGCAACCATGGTGGTGAAGCTTCCGATGAAACCGTATATCCAGCGGGCTATGGGGTTCTTGGCGAACCTCTCAGATGATGGCGTCATGCTTGAGCGATCCGTTGACTCCTTCTGAGGGAGTTCCGCGGAGGGTGAGAGTACGTCCGCAATCTCCGCCGTTTCGAGTGTCGCCCTTTCCGTCACCACTGGGCTTTCTCCGAGCGCCGCGGCTCGATCTTTGCGTTTCCCATTCAGCATGAGCAAGAGTGTGATCCCGGTGAGCGCGAGGAGGATGATCCCGATCATCTTGCGCATGCCGGTGTCGGAGATGTTATCGAGCACGATTGCACCAACGACGAGCCCAATGAAGACGGGCGGCACCAGTGAGCGCAGCGCCCTCCAATCCACGTCCTTGCGATAAGCCCATACTGCCAGCAGGTCTCCGACCAGAAGCAAGAGGAGCATGACCGCGGTGGATTCCTTGGCGGGAAGGACTGCCGCGAACATTGCTACCGCGACGGTGGCCAGACCAGGGAGTGCGGTCTTTGCAACTCCGATGAGGAGCCCGGCGATGACGAGAACGACCCAAGCAAAACTTGTTAGGTCATATACGGGTATCATAATGACATGATATGCCTGCGGCTACCTGTCGCACTACCTGTGGGGTGTCGAACTTGCATTGATTCTAGGTCCTGCCGGGCGCGACTCTCGCGGTCTCGGGCGGATCCGCGCAAGTCGGGGTGCGGTGATCGAGGTCATTGAAGCCCGCGAGAAGCCGCACGACTCACCACCCCTTGGTTTGACCCAGGTCATCTTGACTTGTACCAGATTGAGATTGCTTCTTGACGTTACAAAACATGCATACTAGTCTCATACCAAGGAGCTAACGCGCGTTAGGATTCTGGTTTGAAGCAAAGCTCTGCCTTGTGCGGCGTGAACCAACGGAGGCTCGAATGGGTGG